>Ga0208297_1001108_pt1 | contig 31647 bp, 54 predicted proteins | sample LMS_cellobiose_e_FD_187367 | JGI IMG/M metagenome (GOLD analysis project Ga0208297, IMG submission 187367) | Rumen-fistulated moose microbial communities from Alaska, USA - LMS_cellobiose_enrichment (SPAdes) (version 2) | ecosystem: Host-associated > Mammals > Digestive system > Stomach > Rumen... | reverse complement strand
GATTACAGGCAAGAGAAACGGCAAATGGGAAGTGGTCTATCCCGAGATCAAACAGGAGAAGACACAGGAGAAGCAGACCTATCGAGTAGTCAGCAAGGAGGACAGGAAGAACGAGCTGATAGGGAGGATTTACGACCTCGGAGGTGATGTCGAAAAGGTTCTTGCCTTCTACAAGGTCAGCGACCTAGAGGACTTGAGCGAGGAGGTGCTCGATAAGATAGTCAAGTCATGGGAGAGGAGGCTACAGAGTGAAGCGCAAGGATGAGAGGCAGAAATATCTTGAAACCCTACAGAGGGCAGTAGTCTACGAGGAGGCAGACAGCAGAGGATTCTGCACCTGCATCTCCTGTGGAAAGAGGGGGTTCATCTCGGATATGGACGGAGGGCATGGCTTCTCCAAGGGAGCGAACAGCAGACTTGCCCTTTTCCGAGAGAACATCCATGCTCAGTGCCAGTACTGCAACAGGATATTGAACGGCAACAGAAAGATGTGGTTCGAAGGATTGAAGGACAGATACGGGATGGAAGCCTACGAGCATCTCATGCTCCTAGATAGGGCATGTTGTGGGAACGGAGAAGCATTGGCAGAGTTGTCGCCAGAAGAACGGGACAAGGTGACAAGGAATTGGACAGAAAAAGATTACAGGGAGGAACGAAGGAAATGGCAGAAGGTGATAAGAGAGAACGCATGGAAAAAAGACGACATTATGTGAGTGGGACCAAGAGGAACAGAATGCTATTGGTCAGAGTCACGGATGAGGAGCTAGAGACCCTCAAGAGGATGGCGAAGGAGGAAGGGCTACATGTCTCCAAGCTGTTAAGGAAGATGATAGGCTTCCCATTCTGATTGGATGTTTACTTCAAACTTGGGGTGTGTTATAATCTAGATGTCAAGAAACGGTTGACGCAGTGTTATTGAGATTAGTTCCAGCCAGCTAGCGAGAGTGCCGTTTCCACTCAACCTAGTTGGCTGTTTTATTTTAAACGGAGTACAGAATGGAGCGAGATTTTAAAGGTGTTTGGATACCCAGAGAAGTGTGGCTGGATGATAGCCTTTCAGCCTTGGAGAAGGTTATCTTGATTGAAATCGACTCATTGGACACTGAAGAAAACCACTGCTATGCCAGCAACAAGTATCTTGCTGAGTTCTGCCGATGCTCTGAAATCAAGGTATCACAGGCAATAAGAAAGTTCATCTTCCTGGGATACATCGAGCAGGTTTCCTTTGATGGAAGGACAAGGATACTAAAAAGCAGACTTAAAGATTGTTTAAGTCAGACTTATAAAAAATATGAGGCAGACTTAAAAAAAATATTACCTAATAATAAAGAGATTAATATAGAAAATAATATAGAAGATAATAAAGAAAAAAATATAAAAAAAGAACTTTTTGAAGAACAGTTGAATGGTGTTAAACAAAGTTTAATACCCCCCACTAAACAAGGACCGAAGAAAATTCCCGAGAAGGCATTGATAGAAGAATTTGACACCATCTGGGCAAGATATCCTAGACATGAAGGGAAGCAGAACGCTCTCAAGTCCTACATCAAGGCACGACATGAAGGTGTGGATATGGTCACCATCAAGGACGCTGTTGAAAGCTACAGGAGGATGTGCGAGAGTGAAAGACGAGAGAAGCGATATATCAAGCAGGGTTCGACTTGGTTCAATCAGCGAAGTTGGGAGGACGAGTACGGGAGTACCAAGACGCTGGGAGCAGGGACTTCATGCGAGAACTCTGAGTTCGACAAGTATGACACGGAAGTTCCGTTCTGAGACATAAGGAGATAACTATGACATTCAATGATGAAGACCTATCTGCTAGGAGGATTGAACGCAGATGTGTAAGCTGTGGAAAGAAATTCACCGTTCCAGCTGGACTTCTCGACATTTTCGAAGATACATCTGAACTGCCTTTGATGTGCAACGACTGCTTCGATCGTGAAATGGCGATAAGGGAGAGAGAGAACCGAATAAGGACACGGGAGGCAATGGCAGACCTTCACTTGTCCGAGTTTGAACTTCCCGAAAATCTCAGAAATGCCTCCTTCGATAACTTCGTCCCCTGCTCAGACAGACAGATGGAAGTTGCCAGCTACGCAAGGGAGTTCGCAAGCAACAAGGACTTCATGTTCGCCATGCTCGGTAAGACGGGAAACGGGAAGACCCATCTTGCTGTTGCCCTGCTTCGGGAATGGTGCACGTGCGAGAATCCCAACTGCTGTTACATAACGGAGAAGTCGCTCTTTGATGAGCTTTTGGAAGCACTCTCAAGTAAGAAGGTGTCCTCGGAGCAGGTAGTTGAGAAGTACATCAAATATCAAGAGCTTGTCATTGACGAGATTGGGAGAAGCGAACCCTCGGCCTACAAGAAGGAGAATCTGCTTGCGATTGTGACGGGCAGACTCGACCGAAAGAGGAAGACCGTTATCATCGGCAATCTCACCTCGGAGGCTTTCAAGGAGTATTTTCCCGATGCTGTCATATCAAGGATGAGCGAGGGAGGCAGAAGCTTTATACTCAAAGAAGAAGACTACAGGAGGAGAAAGTGAAGATAATCGAACTGAAGCTGATAGCACTTGCAAGGAGGGTGAAGGAGAAGTTCTACTCTCTGCCGAAAGGATGGGAGGACTTGAACCCTCTGGCTAGATGGAGCGATGTCAAATACCTTGACAGCAACACCTTCTCGCAGGTGCTCATGCAGATGCCTTACATGCCCAAGGCCATTGAAGGACAGGCAAGATGCACCTTCCAGCCCAAGGATGCAGACTACTTCTTCCGTGACATGAAAGGGAGAATGTCCGAAGAGTGGGCAAGAGCATGGGTTGCCTACTGGCTTTTCCATGAGGTCCCTGTCGAGGAGTGGCTAGTCTCGGATGTCAACGATACCGAGGTCAAGACAGTTGCCATTGCCAAGGATCGTCTCGGATATGCTCTCTGCGACTACGAGTTCCAGGGATACTATCCAACGGTAAGGGATGCGTTGGCAGATGTGATGACAAGAACAGGAGGCACGATAGTTGCCACCAGATACAGGAGATGGAGATGGAGATGAAGAAAGAAATCAAAAGAATGCAGAAGGCGCTTGATGCATATCTTGCATCACAGCAGAGGGCAATGACAGAAGAGGAACTGAAGGCGAAGGCATGGTTTCCCGTCCATATCGGCAGTATATCCCAGTCAACGGACGAGGAGCTTGAGCAGAATGCACTCCATCTGATGGAGGGTCTGAGGGATAAGTTCAATGAAGAAGAAATGGCTATTTTCGCTACAAATCTCAAGAAATTTGCCACTTTTTTGAACAAATGTATTTACAGCCAGCCGAAAAAGGTGTAATATAAAAATATAGAAAAGGATATGAAATCCTAAAGGAGATAACGATGACAGTAAAAGAGTTTTGGACGGTAACAGATCAGAGCCTGTTTGACAGCATGGCGTTTGAGAGAGAGAACAGAGTAATAGAAACTGCGTTCTTCGACGAGGAAGGCTCGTTTAGAGCCATAAAGAAATTCTTTGGTTGCGAAGTCGAAAGAGTTAAGTTCAACCTTGAGTTAAGGCAGATAAGAATAGTTATTGGTAAGCAGGGCTGATTGCCCTGCAAAGGAGATAGAAAGATGAAAATAACCAACAGATTTGGGCTTCCCGAAGCCATCAGAAAAGCCTGTGAGTTCAATGAGCACAGGAAGGCTGACTTCTCTGTCACCGAACTGCTCAAGGCACCACAGGAGATTGCACAGGCTATTGTCCTCGACAAGTTCCTTGAGGACGATTGCATGGACAGAATCTGGGCAATATTCGGTTCGGCATGTCACAAGGTTCTTGAGGAAAGGGACGTGCAGGGAGTCGAAAATGAGGTCTACATGGTCGCACATGTCGGTCTGTACAAGGTGAGTGGCTCTGCTGATGTTATCGACTTCAATAAGAAGCAGATACAGGATTACAAGACATGTTCTGCTTGGAAGTTCAGATTGAGCGATGCTGACTTCACCGACTGGAGAGAACAGCTGAGAGGATATCTCTATCTCCTGTATGCAACAAGGGGAGAGCTGTTCCTCAAGGGTGAGATTGTTGCCATCCTCCGTGATTGGTCACAGACAGAGGCAGGGAGGAGCGCTGACTATCCACAGAAGCCCGTACAGGTAGTTGGATTCTCATACACCGAGGACGAGATCATGTCCGTCCCGAATCAGTGGCTTGAGAAAATCCACGATGTTGCGGACTGCATCCACAATCTATACTGGGGCAGAGAGATAGGCTTCTGCTCCGACAAGGATTGCTGGACAACTCCGACCACATACGCTGTCATGAAGGAAGGAAGAAAGTCGGCAGTAAAGGTGTTCGAAACAGAGGGAGAGGCCGAGGCCTTCGCAAAGGACAATGACTACTATGTGGTCAAGCGAGAAGGCGAACACAGGAAATGCAAGAACTACTGTCTTATCGCAAGGAACGGATATTGCAGAGGTAAGGTATGAGCATAGAAGAGTTCTTGAACATGAAGATAGACAAGATGAAGCGGGGTGAGGTGTTCACCCTGCGAGGTCTGAAATCGGCTTATATGTATTATATGCAGAAGGAGTATGGAGTATACAAGAATCCATTCGATGACACCATCGGCAGAAGGTTGAGAGCGAGAAGACAGGCTAGAGGAGATGTCAACTACTTCGATAGGAGGCGCTCCCTCTGGTGGAAGAACGATCACGAGGCCACACAGGAGGAGAGGAACCCGTGGACAGCAGGGCAGGTTATGTAAGGATTGCAGGGGCTGTCCTTGAACAGAGTTTGAAGGATTGTCGGAAGCATGAGGGCCGAATCCTGGAACATGATATGGAAGTCTTCTGCGTGAGTGGTCTGATTGGGCTCTACTGCATAATGGCTGGGGTTGACGAACAGGCCTACAGACAGGAGCTTGCAAAGGCCTACATGGCAGGGGTGAGGAAGTTGAAGCTGAAGAAGGTAGGCATGAGAAGGCTTGTGAAGGTGATGCGAAATGAAGATTCAGTGCAGAACAAGAATTAAGGACATTGCTGGGATAGTTCAGATGTTCCATGCACAGCTGGCAAGGGAGGCCGAGAAACGGAAGGTCAGACTTGAAGACTTGGAGATGCTTGTCACGGTCGAGAGTCCGTTCCGTCCGAGAACGACAGGAGGTGGCAGTCAGAACCATATGCTCAACGGTATAATCCAGCAAATCTGCATGGAGACAGGACAGGACTTTCACTCGACCAAGGAGTATATCAAGTCGAAGGCTGTTGAAATGGGATACCCGATGCTTGAGAAGAAATGTGCGCATGGGCTTGAGCCTGTTCTGGACTGGTACGGAAACCCTAGGGGGATAAGCGAGGCTGATTCAAGTGTTGAACAGTGCTCGCTTCTGATAGAGAGCGCAATCCAGCTTGCTACAGAGCTGGGGATAGTCTTGAAGATAGGAGGATAGAATGAGCGCAGATGTATGTTTAGTCGGCAGAATGGTCGGCGATATGGTCAACAAAATGACCAAGAATGGGAAGGTGATACATACCTTCTCAGTGGCAAGTAACCGAGGATGGGGAGACTCAAGACAGACGGACTATGTGGACTGCATGGCCTTTGCTCCCGTTCTCGATAAACAGGAGGAGGTCATGAAGAAGGGTGCAATGGTCAAGGTGCTTGGACACCTACAGAGCACTACCAAGGAAGAGCCGACAGGGAAGAGGACTTATTGGAATCTGATTGTTACCTCGGCAGATGTGCTTTTCGGGACAAGGGCAGAGAGAAGAGAAGGCAGGGAGGAGTTCCCAGCCGACAACAACGAAGATATACCATTTTAAAGGAGATAGAAAATGAAATTTGAAAACGGAAAACTTAAAGTCAGACTTACACTGTTGGAGCAGTGCCTTGGGACCAAGCCTGGAAATGATGAGCTTTTGAGGGACTACATCGTATCCAAGTCGGGAGACGAAGCGAAAATGGCAGAGGAAATGAAGGCTCGTGAAGATGATGTGAACACCGAGGATGCCATCGAAAAGAAGATGACATTCTTCGATAAGGAGGGAGGACATCCCTACATTTGGGATTATATGATAAAGGGCTTCCTCAAGGAGGCATGGAAGACCATCAAGGGTATCAAGGGGTCGAAGTGCTCCGAGTTCAAGGCCTACAAGCAGAAGATAGACAATGTCATCTTCCTTGCCGAAGAGGATAGGAAGATATTCTTCACGGACGGTAACGGCAAGCCTGTTTCCTGTTCGATTATCACCGAGAAGGAAAGACCTCTGAGGGCGCAGACCATGCAGGGAGAGAGGGTTGCTCTTGCAAGGTCGGAGTCGGTCCCTGCTGGAAGCATTCTGACCTTCACCTTCATCTTCATAGAACCCGAACTTGAATCATGTGTAAGAGAGTGTCTCGACTATGGCTTCTACAAGGGGCTTGGGCAGTGGCGAAACGGAGGATATGGTCGCTTCAAGTGGGAAGAGGTCAAGGACTAGCAGGGGCAATACATGGCTTTGTGATGCAAGGGCATGGCAAGGAGGAGTGTAGTATAGCAAGGGCAATGCCTAGCACCGTAGTGCGAAGGCAAAGCAGAGTTTTGCGTGGCAATGGCATAGCAAAGCATGGCGCCGTTCAGTAACGCAATGGCAAAGCTCAGCTCAGTAATGCAATGGCAAAGCTCAGCGTTGTTAAGCAAAGCGAGGGTAAAGCCTTGTGATGCGCAGAAAGGCATTGGCAAAGCACGGCATAGCGAAGGCAGGGCAAGGCTACGTGCTGTAGGGCAGAGGTAAAGCAAAGCTCGGCACGGCACAGCAGTGGCAGAGCAAGGTGAGGTAGAGCATGGCAGAGGCAAAGTCCAGCGAAGGTTTAGTAAGGCAAAGCACTGTGAGGGCGAAGTTTAGCATGGCGAAGTATAGCATAGGCAAAGCTCAGTTTTGCGATGCTGGGGCTTAGCTGAGTAAAGTACTGCCAAGGCAAAGCAAAGTGAGGCGATGCGCAGTTATGCAGAGGCACAGTAAAGCAGAGTAATGCATAGGCAATGAATAGTTCAGTTATGCAACGGCAGATTAAAGGAGAAAAAAGAAATGATATGCGATGGATGCAAGAGGTACAGGGGCATGAAGGATGGAATGGTGAGATGCTGGGACTCCCAGCTAATGATTCTCACCTGCATCCCAGTTCCCTCTATCAAGAGGAAGAAGGAGTGTCCTAAAAAGAAAAGCACTAGGGAGCCTTAAAGGAGGAACAAGACATGAGACGTAGAGAAGAAGAAAGGAAGGCCTATCAGAAGCACTACCGTGAGACCCACAGGGAGGAGCGCAGGGCCTATATCGAAAGGAACAGGGAGCGGATAAATGCCATGCGAAGACTGGCATATCAGTTGAATAGAGAAAAACTTCGGGAGCAGTGTCGGGAGTATTACCAGAGGAACAAAGATAGAATGAAGGTAGCAAGATTGCTCGGAGTGTCGCTGACGATGATAGATGCAGAAGGGAGGATGATTGTATGAGGATACTCGCATTCATAGGATTCGTGGCACTGGTTACCACGGCAATAATGGCATTCTCCATAGTGATGGTGCTACTGGAGGGAAGGAGATAGAAACATGTACAAACTGTTCAATGAGGATTGTCTTGATGTGTTTGGTAGTCAGACATTCCTGGATGTCATCAAGGGAAGAATGCCCATAATTGTGACGGACCCTCCTTTTAATATCGGCTATCACTACAAGTCATACAAGGACCGAATGAATGATGAGCAGTATTATGAGTGGTTGGACTCTGTTCTCAATTGGACACCATTCGTTGTCATCCATTATCCAGAGTCATTGTACAAGATAGCTTTTATGGCAGGTCGGTTCCCAGAGAAGGTCGTTTCCTGGGTATATAACTCCAATACTGCAAAACAGCACAGAGATATAGCCTTTTTTGGTGTCAAACCTGATTTCAGACAAGTAAGGCAACCATACAAGAATCCGAATGACAAGAGGATACGAAAAAGAATACAGGAAGGACATGGGGGGGGGCGACTGTACGACTGGTGGAATGTCAACCAAGTCAAGAATGTCTCAAAGGACAAGACTATTCATCCTTGCCAGATGCCTCAGGTTGTCATGGACAACATTATTGGGATATTGCCGAAAGCAGACAATACCATCGTTATAGACCCCTTCATGGGTAGTGGGACCACAGGAGTTGCTTGTATGAAGTATCACGTTGATTTCATTGGTGTAGAGATAGACCCTGATTACTTTGCTGTTTCAGAAGCTAGGTTGAAACAGGAAGAGACAACTTCTCTTTTCTCTTCTCAGGATAATAGGAGGCTGATTGTATGACAGAGCAAGGTTTTCTTTTTCCAGAGGCCAAGGACTTGCACATAAAGCTGGCTGTTGAGAGAGTGAAGGATGCCTTGAGGTTCTCCGAACATTTGGGGTTAGGTAGCTGTATGTCGCATTTTCGGGGGGCAAGGATTCCGTATCCCTCTATGGGGTATGCAAACTTGCATCAGAGGAACTGGACAGGGATTTATTTGATATGTGCGATTTTCATTACCAAGTGACCACGGTTGACCCGCCAGAACTGGTATGGTTTATACGTGAACATTTCCCGTTCGTCCATCGTGACAGACCGAAGAATACCATGTGGCAACTGATCGCCACAAAAGGCATGCCACCGACAAGATTGGTACGCTACTGTTGCTATGAACTCAAGGAAGGCGGAGGAAATGGAAGATTCTGTCTGACTGGAGTCAGAAGGGCTGAAAGCGTCAAGCGTTCCAAACGTGCGGCATTCGAGACGCAGGACAAGGATATGTCCAAGCGTATAATGATGAACGACAATGAGGACTTCCGACAGGAGTTGGAGCATTGCATACCGAGGCAGAAGTACGTTGTGAACCCTCTCATTGACTGGACGGATGAGCAGGTCTGGGATTTCATAAGAACGCAGAATCTGCCGTACTGTTGTCTGTATGATGAAGGATGGAAACGTATCGGGTGCATCGGTTGTCCAATGGCATCACTCAAGATGAGGGAGATGAATTTCGAGAGATACCCCAAGTACAGAGAGGCTTATGTCAGAGCCTTCCAGAAGATGATAGACAATCTCAAGGCGAGGGGGAAAGCCGTAAGCTGGGAAACTGGCGAAGAGTGCTATCAATGGTGGATGTATTGGGAACAGAGCAGAAAAGCTGGACAGGAGGAGACATTATTTTGAGACGAGTATTTAAAGAAAAAGGAGATAGAAAATGAAATTTGGAGAAATCTACACTTACAAGAACGCCGAGGAGGCAAGGCAGTTCATTGGCAAGAAGGGAGCATTCAGCGACTACTTGAAGATACTCACAGAGATTCCATCGCGGGGCTTTGAAGACACTTTGAAAAAGGTCGATAATGAAGAGTTATGTCCCTTCTATGGCTATGCCAAGAGTACCTTCCAGTTCTTCCGCCCTATCCTTGAGGAGGAGGAGCCTCTTATGACCTACCGACAGCTTTCAAGGTGGCTCTCGGAGGGGAATGGAGAGTTCACCCATAGAGGAGGTGTAGAGGCTTTCGCAGAGGAAGGCTACCTCTTGGAAGAGGAGGCCGAACCAGTTGGGGAAGACTACCTCATCAGGCGCTGGAAAGATACCGAATGGATGAAGCCTACCAAGGCTATCTACGAGGAGGACTGCAAATGAAGAATCAAGATGGAGGTATCGACATGGAAAAATCGCTTGAACTTGAGGCCTTGCAGATATGCGACCTCATCGACAAGCTTGTGTGTGATATAGTTGACAAGAACGAGCTCAAGGCAAAAGTCTTGCTCTTCTGCTGTCGTGCCGTGAGCATGCAGAGAACAGAGAAGGAGGCGAACGAATGAAGATATTTATACAGGTCACAAGGACAGATGGCAACAGGGTTATCCTCGCTCTCGACAAGCTTGAGAGGGTGGAGGAAGAGAAGGACAAGAACATAAGCACTGTCATCCACAACGGAGAGAGGATAGCAGTGGGAGAGTCCTACGACTGCGTCATGGAGCGCATGGAGAGAGCTATCAAGGAGGCGAACAGATGAGGATTCTTGCAATAGATCCTGGGAACATCGAGAGTGGCTATTGTGTTCTGGACGGTTACAAGCCAATAGAGGTCAACAAGATTCCGAACGAAGATATCGAGCGCCTCTTCTTCAACCTTGATTACTTCGATAAATGCAAGACTGTTGTTATTGAAATGGTCGAATCCTACGGCATGCCAGTCGGCAGGGAGGTATTCGATACCGTCCGATGGATAGGCAAGTTTGAAGCCTATGCAGAGAAGCACGGGATGAAGGTCGAGTTCGTCACACGGAAGGAGGAGAAGCTTGCAATCTGCAACTCGATGAAGGCGAACGATGCTACCATCAGACAGGCGCTTGTGGACAGATTCGCTCCTGGGACACCGAACCACGGGAAGGGCAGTAAAAAGGAGAAGGGATTCTTCTACGGGTTCAAGGCAGATATGTGGTCGGCCTTCGCTGTCGGAGTCACGTATCTCGACAGAAAAAAAGATAAACTTTCTTGAATAAAAGTATTTACATTTAATCAAGAAGGGTGTATTATTTAATCATAAAGAAGGATGAAGAGTCCTAAAGGAGATAACAAGATGACAGTAGAAGAGTATGATGTAATGGATGAGATTCAGCAGGCACTCGCAAAGGCATATTTCACTCTCAAGGAGAAGCAGGGCGAAGTGAGCGAGGAGTTCCTGGCTTACGCTAAGGATATGAACGAAGTATTTTTTGAGCACATCAAGAGTATCTGCTAGAGGAGATAGAGGGATGATGAATAAGGAAAAGGCTTTCATCGAAGTAAAGGAGCTTCTGACAAAGAATGGGATTGAGTTCACGGTCGCAGATGATGGAGACACCATCACAGCGAAGGCTGGGAAGATTGTGCAGTGGTTCTATTTCTCCAAAAGTTCAATCGTAGTGGTTTCATCAGTCATAATCGGCAAGAAAAGAATAGAAACCTCCAACATCCATAAGTACTACGAGGATATCGAGGAGTTCTGTTCCAGCACGGGTGGTTTGTGGATACGAGAAAAGGGTTTTGGCTATACAATTATAGCTTTGAAGCAGTACAACTGAGGAGGGAAACATGACAGGATTTGTCATTAAAGTACAAGACAGAAACACAAAAGAGATAAAAGACTTCACAATCCTTGGGATCGTTCCTCTAGAGAGTGCCAGAATGAGACTTCAGAGGCAATTTGACAATGCCCCCAAAGAACTCCGTAAGGAATGCAGTTTCGGCCTTGGATATGCCAATTATGAGTTTTCTACCTATAGAGTAGATTGGGGTTCTTACAATTCAATGTCTGTCATATTCGGTTAAACAGACGAACAGGAGGAAGTTATGAGAGAACTTACTAGAGCACAGGCAATCGACCTGCTAGGAACATGGGCAGTAGAGACAGTAGAGAGGCTAGACCCCTGCGCTGTCTTCGATGATAGATGGGAGGCCATCTTTGCTGATGACTTCGGCAACGAAATCAAGGCAGTGTACTTCCCAACGGAGGATATGGACGATGACTGGGAAGTTGACCATTTTGAAATCGAGGGGGACATTGAACAGCGCTACTGGATACAGAAGGAGCGATGGGGAGACACATATGAGGACATCCTCCCTGCTGGAACGACCGAGGACGAGGCAATGGAGCTGGCACAGAAGGAATGGGAGCATCTCACTCCCTGCGAGCAGAAGCACAGTGAGGTCAAGCTCTGCATCGGCTCAGTTGATGTGGCACAGAACATCGCTGACCCGTTCGGGTTCGGATACGATGCAATCATAGTTTACAGAGCCTAAGAGGTTTTTCAGTAGAAACAAGAGGTCGAAAAGGCCTCTTTTTTTATGCTCTATTGAAAAATCATTTGGCTGTGCTAAAGTGAATACATAAGGAGTATTTATGCAGATTCAGAATATGAGCATAGAGGCGATAAAGCCATATCCAAGGAATGCGAAGAGGCATCCACAATCACAGGTGGATAACGTTGCCGAGAGCATTAAACAGTTCGGCTTTGTCCAGCCTATAGTCATTGATGGTGGGGGGTGTATAATCATCGGACATTGCCGTTATGAGGCAAGCAAAAGGCTTGGATTGAAGGAAGTGCCTTGCGTAAAAATGGATGAACTGACAGATGAAGAGGTACGCAAACTGAGGTTGCTCGACAACAAGCTGAATGAAAGTCCGTGGGACATGAGTTTGCTTGAAACAGAATTGGATGATTTGGATTTCACTGGGTTTGACATTGATTTCGGAATCAGTGATGACAACATTGATGATGTCCTTGATGATCTGGAAAAGGATGATGACATTAAAGATGGAAAGATTGAAGTGACATTGACTTTCACCAACAAACTCATATATGAACAAGCAATAGAAGAATTGAAAAACAATTATGCCGACAAAGCAGACATAAAGGTTCGTGAGATATGAGATTGTCAAGAGCAACAGCAAAAGCCATCAAATATGCTTGTTTGAATTTCCATTATGCCAAAGCCGTTCCAAGAGTCAGTTACGGCTATAATGTTTTCAATGACGATGAAGAATGGTGTGGTGTAATCTGTTTTGGTTGCGGTGCCAATCATAACATCGGAACACAATATGGATTAGTCACAGGAGAAGTTGTTGAATTGGTTCGGGTTGCTCTTAATGGGAAACAAGAGATTACTTCAAAAGCTGTTGCACTTGCAGTGAAAATGCTCCATAAAGACGCACCTTTGATAAAATTGATAGTTTCATACGCTGATGTTGACCAAGGGCATTATGGGACGATATACCAAGCATTGAGTTGGACTTATGTCGGTTGCCATGCAGGAGACAGCTATTTCATCATCAATGGAAAGAAAACGCATAGAAAGACCATACATTCAATGGGGATTAAAGAATCACTTGAAAGTGTAAGGGAAAAGCTAGACTGTAATGCGACAGAATTTCATTCAAAGGGGAAAAGGAAATATCTCTATGCTTTTGACAAAGGTTTAAGGAAAGAGATACAGAAGAAAGCATTGCCTTACCCGAAGAAAGAAGAAGCAATGAGGTAAGATTCGGACTTCCATCTGCCAACTGGGATGTTGGATGTTCTACCATTGAACTATCATTGCAAATGTATGATAATGCATATACAGGAGAAAAAACAAGTATGCCAGTACGTAAAGTCAAAGGTGGTTATCAGTGGGGACAGACTGGCAAGGTCTATCCCACAAGAGAACAGGCTGAAAGGCAAGGGAGAGCGATTGAAGCAAGTGGATACAGAGCCAAGAAAGATGGGAAGACCAAGAAAGCCCATTGATAAGACGGAGTTCGAAAAGCTCTGTGCCTTGCAATGCACACTTGAAGAGGTGTGTGGCTGGTTCGGAATTACAGATGTCACACTAAATACATGGTGCAAGGAGAACTACGAAGGTCGGACTTTTTCAGAGGTTTTCGCAGAAAAAAGGGTAGCTGGCAAGATATCGCTCAGAAGAAATATGATACAGCTTGCATCGAAGAACGCAACAATGGCTATCTTCCTTGCCAAGAACTGGCTCGGTATGAGCGATAACGTTGAAGTGAAGGCAGACACCAGCTTGATGCAGTCCCTGCTTGAAGTGGTCAAGGGCAATGAAGTTCAGTCCTAAACAGCTTGAGACGATTCGCAGACCTTTCGTTGACTCCTCCCTTGAGGTTTTGGAAGGCTCACCCCGTAGTGGCAAGACAACAGCAGGGTGCTTCCGATATGCTCGCTTCCTAATTGAGACTGATGACGAGAACCATCTCATATTGGGCTACTCACAGGAACAGGCCTACAAGCTGTTGATAGAATCGGACGGCATGGGGCTTCTTCATATCTTCGCAGGGTGTTGCAGGTTAAGAGATGACGAGAACGGCAAGCATCTTCTGATTCAGACTCCGAAAGGTACAAGAAGAGTCTACTACAAGGGAGGTGGGGACAACTCAAGCTTCAAGTCGTTCCAGGGTCTTTCTCTCGGTTCTGTCTACTTCTGCGAGATTGATTTGATAACCCTCCCGACAATACAGGAAGCATTCAGAAGAACATTCGCATCTCACAAGCGTGTCCACTTTGCCGACCTCAACCCACCTGCTCCACAGCATCCAGTCATTAGGGAAGTCTTCGAAGTCCAGAACACAATCTGGTCGCATTGGACGATGGACGACAACCCAGTCATGACCGAGGAGAGGAAACAGGAATTGTTCGCGATCCTGTCGAAGAATCCTTTTCTCCTAGAGCGAGACTGGTACGGAAGGAGGACTATTCCACAGGGAGTCATCTATTCGATGTTCGACCACGAGAAGAACATGTTCGACAAGCTACCATCGGACGAGCAGAAGATAGAGCTGTTCTTCGCAGGGGACGGAGGAATACAGGACGCAACGGCAATCGGTTGTTTCGTGGTGACAAGGAACAGGGACGGGAAGTTCTTTCTGAATCTTGTAGCTGGCTATTGGTACAGTGGCTCGGAGACGGGAATCAAGAAGGCCATGAGCATACAGGCAAGGGAGATTGCAGGGCAGTTCATCCCGTACTGTCTTAATGAGATGCAGATGAAATACTCGGAATGTCTGATTGACCCAGCGTGTTTGCCTTTAAGGGAAGAGCTTGAACAGGAAGGGATACAGACCCGTGGAGCAGACAATAACGCACATGATATCAAAGGCTCATCCAAGGGCATTTCTGTCGGTATCCAAAGATTGCAGACTCTCATTGCCGAGAGAATCTTCCGAGTGAGACGAACAGAGACTTACGGACTATATCCACTGCTCCGAGAGTTCTCCCTCTATGTAGTCGATGCGCATGGTAAGCCTGTCGATTTGTATAATCATTTTTGTGATTGTGTGCGCTATGCCGCAAACTATTTCATAAGGAACTATCAGAAGAACATAATCTGATATCTGTGATATAATCCAAGGCAAGGAGAGCTAATATGCTATACGAAGAACTTGATGACAGATTTGGAAGAAGGAAGAAGCGAACTGTAATATTTGGAATGGCAGGGGGAACACCACCAACACCACCAACACCGAGCGTTCTTGAAGAGAAGGCCCTCAACTTCTACGACTTCGAAGGGACTCTTGTTGCGTCCTACGATGCAGACGAGATTGCAGGTCTATCAGTCCTTCCAGCGCCTCCTGATCACAGCGCTGACGAAGTGCCTCTTACCTTTGAGGGGTGGAACTGGACGCTTGCAGAGATAAAGGAAAACCACATCGACATGCCCGAAGCAACGATAAATGTCGGTGCTACATACCATCCGACAGACGGGAATCTCCATCTGATAGTTGAGACATTGGCTGACAACTATCTACACCCTCTCCGATTGTCGTTCAACCATGGCGCTCAGATAGATTGGGGAGATGGTACAAGCGACTCAGTTTCTGGGACTACAGATATCTCACATTACTACGAGCAGAAAGGTCGCTACAATGTTACTATTACAACGACTTCAACTTATTTCCAGCTTTATGGGGCTGAATATCTGTTACCGAAAGAAGCCTACATTTCTCGAGCAATTACAGATTTAAACTTGGCATTCTCTGGCTGTCATCTCTTGGAGAAGGTAGTTATTCCTTCTTCTGTAACAACGCTTGGAACCACTGGTTCTGCTGGTAATGGTCCATTTAAGAACTGTTATTCGCTTAGTGCAATCATTCTCCCTCGCAGTCTGACGAAGATCGTTTCATATTCAATGGCTAACTGTTATTCGCTAAGAGTACTTTCGCTTCCTCCTACCATAACAAGTATTGAGAATTACGCCCTAAACTTTTGTTATGCTCTGGAAAAAATAACACTTCCGAAAGGACTCTTGAGTTTAGGTGCTTCTTGTCAGTATGGTGGTGCGAGAGAAATAAGTCTACCTTCTTCGCTTACATCATTCTCTAATAACTGTTTCTACTACAATAAAAACTTACAAAAGATAAATATCCCAGCAGGCTTCACAGCTATACCTTCTAACACATTCAGCAATTGTCAGTCGTTGAAGCAAGTTGAACTTAACGAAGGCATTGAGACAATAGGAGATAGTGCGTTTGATAACACTGATTCATTGCAGACAATCACCATTCCTTCGACAGTTACCTCGATTGGAATCAATGCCTTCAGCTATGCCTATGGGTTGGCCTCTGTCAAAATTCTTGCAACGACTCCTCCAACGATGACTGGAGATGCTTTCTATTACCGAGGAGTTAGGAAGATATATGTCCCAGCCGAGAGCGTTGAAGCTTACAAGAGTGCTACCAATTGGGCTTACTATGCAGGAAAGATAGAGGCAATCCCAGCATAAGGAGGAGAAAATGATAGTCATAGAAGATTACGGGACGAGGGAGGACGGAGTAGTCCTCAAGAGAACCTACAGCAACAAGGGCAAGTACATCATACAGAAGAAGACAGGTGCCAAGTATACAGAAGCAATTGATGTGAAGGGCAAGAACTCCTACACCGAGAGCGATGAGGACATCCCAAAGGAGACGGAAGAAGATGTACAGGGTTGAACGAGCCAAAAGGAATATTGTCCAGCTTGGGCTGGGCGATGAGGTCATCAGCATCAGAGTCGGAGGGCTGGCCGTATGGAAGAAATACATAGAGGCACAGGGGAGACTTCTCGACATACAGAAGAAACTTGAATCCTACGACAAGGAGAAGAAGGAAGCTCCAGGGGAGCTGATGACCCTGCTTGGAGACACGGTTGTCTACATTTTTGAGATTCTTTTCGGTGAGGAAAACACGAAGAAGATTGTCGAGTTCTTCGAAGGCGAATATGACGAGATGTTCTCGGCCCTGCTTCCGTTCATTACCAAGGAGCTGATACCGAAGATTAAAGAGACTGCGAAGACCGACAGCGAAGAGATGGCGAAGAGGATTGCTGGCGATGTTCCTTCCGAGAGCTAGCGAGGTTGTTCTCGGTGAGTATGCCTACCCGATTCGCAATGACTGGAAGGTCTATGTTAGGGTGCATTGCATCCTATCCAATGAGGACATACTTGACGGGGACAAGATAATCGCAGTTTGCAAGCTTGTCTATATCGACCCGATTCAACCAAGCGTACAGGCTGTCGAAGGGTTCTTGAGGCTCTTTTCCCAAGGCAAGGGAGGGGAGCCTTGTTTCGATTTGATGCAGGATCGTGAACTAATCTACGCAGGGTTCATGCAGACCTACGGAATCGACCTCAACAAAGCCGAGATGTCGATAGAGGAGTTTTTGGCTCTATTGAAAGGCCTTCCCGAAGGGACCAAGTTCGCAGAGGTCGTGAGGATAAGGACAATGCCTGTTCCTGCTCCTACGAAATTCAATGCCTCCGAGCGTTCTGCTATAATGAAGGCGAAAGCTTCCGTTGCTCTTAAGGGACGGAGCGATATCGGAGCAGGGCTGAGAAGTCTTGCAGAAATGATGAGGGTATGGCATGGCAGATAGTATAATCGGTTCGTTACAGTTCAAGGTCGATGTTGACAACTCGACAGGAATAACCAACATCAAGAAGTTCGGCCAGACAGTCGATGAAACGACAGGGGTCGTACAGGACGCAGAGAAGAAGCAGACAAAGGCCTTCGGAGGAATCAACCTCAAGGCCACTGCACTTGCAACTGCTGTCGGCGCCGCTTTCGTAAAGGTGACGAAAAGCATCATCGAAGCGACCAAGAACATCGAGGAAGGACAGCAGACCATCGTCAATGCCACAGGAGCTACAGGTGAGAGCCTTGCAGGGCTGATGGATGTTGCCAAACAGGTCTATTCCGAGTCCGAGCAGAGCTTCTCGGAGGTATCTTCTGCGATTGGCGAAATCAATACGAGATTCGGCTACACGGGAGACAAGCTCAGAGAAGTAACAGGGATGTTCCTCGACTTCGCAAAAGCAACAGGACAGGACGTGAAGGCTTCTGTTGCTTCTGCAACGCAGGTGATGAATCAGTGGAACATGAGCGCCGAGGAAATGCCGTTGCTTCTGGACAAGCTGACAGTGGCTGGACAGGCAAGTGGTGTCTCCATTTCTCAGCTGTCGGCAAATCTCACTGCTAATGCTGGAACGCTACAGGCAATGGGCTACTCCCTGGACGAGTCGATAGCCTTGATGATGTCCTTCGAAAAGCAGGGCATAGACACCAATGCTGTTATCATGGGCATGAAGCAGTCCTTCGCAGAAAGTGCCAAGGCTGGGACCGATGCAAGAGCCGACTGGGACAATCTTCTTGACTCGATAGCGAATGCAACCTCTGCTACTGAGGCCAACGACATTGCCATTAGTGCATTCGGAACAAGAATCGCCTCAACGATGGTCACGGCACTTCAGAACGGCAAGATATCAACTGATGAGTTCGCAACAGCTCTTGCAGGGGCAGAAGGTGCTCTTGCTTCAACGGACGAGGCGAGCAAGACCTCTGCCGACAGGCTTGAGACTCTGAGACATACAATGGAGCTGGCACTTGCAGACATAGGAGGACAGCTTGCTCCGATGATTGAGGAGCTTCTCCCTACCGTTCTGTCCCTGTTGAAGAGTGTGCTCGGAGCAATTGCGCCAATCATCCCTGTTCTCGTCTCGCTTGTACAACAGCTTCTGCCTCCTCTTGAGCCGATGCTGGAATCGCTTAGCAAGCTGATTGTTGCGTTGGTCGAGGCAGTCTCGCCTCTGCTGACCCTGCTTGCGTATGGTGCGTCTGCTATTCTCAAGCCTCTTATCGGGATAATCACAACAATTGCCGAGAGGTTCACTTGGCTAATGACTCCTGTTAAGCAGATTGTCAAATGGATGACAGGAGCAACGGAGTCGACCGAGGATTACATCGACATTACCTCCAAGGCAACCGAAGCAATTGACCTACAGAAAGTCAGCACAGAAGAACTTCTTGCACCTGTCGGCGAGATTACCGAGAAGCTTTCGGAGGCAAGCAAGGGGATCATCGAGGCAACACAAGTTACCGAGGAGCAGACCGAGGCCACATACAAGCAGAAGGAAGCGACCGAGGAACAGACCAAGGCCACCGAGGCACAGACCGAGAAGACCGAGGAGAACAAGGAAGCCACCCTCGACAACAAGAAGGCGAAGGAGGAACTTGAACGGGTCGAGACCGAAAGGAAGAAGACAGCCGAGGAGCTGACCAAGAGGCTTGAAGACCAAGCTACTCAGTCCGAGATTGAAAAGGCAAGACAGCTTGAGGCAAGCGATGCGATTGAGGAAGCATATGCTATCAGAATGTCTCTCCTTGATAGGAACCTAGAAAAGGAGAAGCAGGCACTCTCCGAGAAGATTTTTCTGAACACAGCGACCGAAGAGGACATAGTAAGGGTCGAGCAGTACTATGCGAACGAAAAGCAGAAGCTGAACGACCAGATGAACAGTGCAATCGAGGAGCGAGAGAAGAGAAGACGGGAAGAGGTCGAGAAGAACGAAAAGGCTATTACCGAGAAGGCCAAGAAGGAAGCCGAGACTAGAAGGAAGAACGAGAAGAGGGTCGAGGACGAGAGAATCGCCAACTTCAACAAGAACAACAACTCGATAAAGGAAGCCTATGCAGGTCTGAATCTTTCGATTGGAACGGCAATCCAGGAACTCACCATGGTCATGACGAATGAGTTCGCTACGGTCGAAGACAGGCTTGAGGCTACAAGAAGGATGGTCCTGTCATTCTCTGGAATCGCTGGTGATGCAATCTATTCGCTTGGGAAAGACCTCGCAGAAGGTGAGGACGCTTGGAACAATCTCGGCAAGATGGCCTTGAAGGTACTCGCATCAATCGTCAAGGCATTGGCAGAGGAGATGCTTGCTCGTGCTGTCATCGCAATCTTCCAATATAGGTATGCGGCCGCTGGTGCATTGACTGCTGGAGCCGCCGCCGCCTTCATCGGAGCAGGTGCAATTGAAGGCTATGCAAACAGCCTTGCAGTCGGTATGGATTATGTCCCATACGATGGCTATCCAGCATCCCTTCACAGGGGCGAGATGGTACTCACGAAGGACGAGTCCGAGAGGTTCAGAAACCTCGGTGGGCTGTACGGGATGGAGCGAGAAGCAAGCCTTCCGTTGTCGGTCGGTACAGGCATCTCGTCCGTGAATGTCAATTCAAATCTGTCGGCAGTCATAGAGGTTGACGGCATCCAGCTTGGTGTTGCCGTACTGAAGAACATCGACAACGCAAGCCAGTTCGTCATGAGGTGAAGAATGAAGATATTCATCAACGGAGAAGAGAAGACAGGGGGCCTCAGTGGCTGGAAGTTCTCGGAGAAGATAGGCAACCCAACTTCAAGCACTGTCCAGCTGGTAGTGGGAGCAGGGGAGCTTCCTCCTGTATCGGGTGATGTCATCGAGATGAAGGATGACAGCGACAATGTGGTGTTCTTCGGCCTTGTGGGAGTCCCCAAGAGCCAGTCTTTTTCCAGCTTCTTTCAGCCGAAAATCTACACTCTGAACTGCACCAACGGGAACAGCATCCTTGCACGTAGGATTGTCAATCAGTCCTTTGTCAACAAGACGATAACCGAGATCGTGCAGACCCTGTACTCCGTCTACATCGCAGACGAGGGAATCAGCCTCGGAACAATCTCGGATATCCCATCGCCTGTCTTCGAAGTCTACAACTGCAAGAACATGAACCTTCTGAAGGTGCTGAACGAGCTTGCAGGGTACATCAACGGAGCATGGCAGGTCACCAACGAGAGAGTGTTCAACTTTGTAGCACTTGAGGACTTCCCTTCATGTTCGCACGAAATCAACAGAGATACGGCAGTTGTCGCAGGGTTGCAGACCTCGATGTCGGACAGGGACCTCAGAACCAACCAGATAATAGACGGAGCTTTCATCACGACCGACACACAGACGGAACAATCGACCGTCACGGAGGATTGGACGGGATTCTTCACGAGCTTCCCTCTGGTGACCCAGCCGAGGATATTCATCAACTCAACGGAAGTCCCATCTGAGGCAATCGGAGTCAAGGGCATTGACGAGGAACGGGAAGGAGTTCTGTTCCTGTGGGCCTATGACTCTTCACAGATTCAGAAGAACCCTAGATACACAGGGTCACTTGTCCTTAACGTGGGCGATGTGGTGAGCATCGAATACACAGGACTTGCTCCCATAAGGTACGAGATAAGGGACTCAAGCAAGGTCGCAGAGCTGAAGGAGAGAACGGGACTCAGTGGCATAATCGACAACGTTCTTGTGGACGGAACGATAATAACCAAGGCCGATGCAGAGAGCAAGGCGCTGTCCCTCCTGTCGCTTCACGGAGACCAGCAGAGGACGGTCAAGTGCAATGCATCCCTGTCTTTTGCATTGGAACATGGGTTCCTTGCAAGCGACTTCGACCTCTATACTCAGTGGACTTTCAATCTTCCCGAAATAGATTTAGTCGGAGATTTTGTTCTGACGGAGAAGACAATATCCCAGGAGAATCTTGCAGAGGATGGAAGCCTTTTCTTCAATCTTACGTTCACCGACCGAAACTTCATTCAGTCCTACGGCGAGATAATCTCCTCGCTCTACAGGGATGTTGTCAAACTTTCGGTAAGGGCAGACGAGACGATAATTGCTGTCAATCAGTTGAAGGAAAAGACCACGCTGAAAGAGTCGGTCGAGGTGTCTTCTGCGCTTGGTCTTTGGGTCGCTGAAAGAATGGAGAACGGACAGATTGCCCAGTGTCTTGGAACGATTGTTCCGAACTTGATACACGGAGTCTGATTAGGAGTATAATGTAGCCATGAAGAACATAACCAAGTTGAAAGGGCATTGGCGCATAGAGATAAGGGAAGCAGGGAAGCTTGCAAGGGTCATCGAACTCGACAACAAGCTGACAGAGGCCTACAGGCAGAATATCCTCGGCAAGCTCAAGGGAGATACAACTGTCTCGCTGGAAATCAAGTATCTTGCAGTCGGCACAGGCTCGACCCCTGCCACGATCTCGGACACGGCCTTGGAAACGGAGATTTTCAGAAGCGTACCTACCTATCAGACAATCCAGGGGAACACCCTGCAGACAACATGGGTGCTTCTTGTATCACAGGCCAATGCGCATCTGAGGGAGATAGGAGTGTTCATCGGAGATGCTACGGCAACAGCAGATAGTGGCACCTTGATGAGCAGAATCAACATAGACATTGAGAAGACCTCATCACAGGAGGTCACATTCATTAGAAGCGATATTGTGGAGATTTGAAGATGTTCAACAGACGCACTTGGCTAGCAAGAATCGGTACAGGCCTAAATAAGTTCATCATCGGAGCAAAGGACGCAGACGGGAAACAGGCGCTTGTCAATTCACCCGACACGGTAACACAGGAGGGAGATGTCATTTCAGCTGACAATCTCAACGACCTTGAAGGGAGGATTGAATCCGAGTTCAACAACAAGGTCAATCTTTCAAGCACCATTAACGACAGGACACTCAGCGCTCCCGTCTTCCTGTTCGATTGGGATATCTACAGAGGCAACCTTGCAATCAACGACCTTTCTGCCTTCGAGGAATCGACTATTCTCGTAGCTACTGAGGCACAGTCGGGACCATCGGCAATGAGTGGAGATGAGACTCTGACGCTTCCAGATATGGCAGTCGGAGAACTGCTCAAGTACAGGTTTGCAAGAAGGAAGGAGGATCCCGATTACACAACAGTTAGGACTCTGACGGTCAAGGTTCCTTCGACAGGAGTCTACATAGGAAGATGGACAAGAAGAAGTGGCGCATGGAGGAACAGGGCAACAGAACGAGAGAGGATAGTGCTTCTCTCTCTGTATTCTCCAACATACACACCGACAGTCGAGACTGCTACCTTCTCCGAGGAAGCACTCCTTCACATCATCAAGGAAGACTACGGAGGATACAAGGACAAGGCGAGAGGGATGTTCACGACCAACAACCCGATAACCTTCGCAACCGACATAAGCAACTATGAGTCAACTGCCAGTGGACGAATCAATGTCAACGGAGGGGCTACTCTTGGAACACTGGGAATAACAGGAATGCAGGACTCCAGTGACTATGACTGTCCCTATGCTGGAATAACATGCTCCCTGTGGCTGTATCGTGTAGAATAGGAGGAGAATATGGATATCATCAGATTTATTGTTGAGAACGGAAAGACCCTGCTTGCTATCTTCGGGGGTGTGGTCTTCGTAGCGAGTGGAATTGTCGGACTAACCAAAGGAACGAAGGATGACTCTTTCGTGAGGAAGATTCTTGCCGTGATGGACAGGCTCAGCATCTTTCAGACAGAAGAGAACAAGAAGCTTATCGAGTGGGCAAAAGAGAAGCTGAAGGATGAGAATAATTGAATTTGTCGAAAAAATTCTTCCTTGGATTACTTGTCTTGTTCTTGGCCTGTGTGCCTTCGTTCTCCTTAGAAATCACGGAAAGCGAACTGGCAAAGCTGGAGAGCACATTGAGAACAGCAGACGAGTCGTTGGCAAGGTCACAGAACGAAATAACGACCTTGAAGATATCGTTGAGCGAACAGACACAGGAATTGAAGAGGCTAGAGCAAGAATTGATGAATGCTTCGGATTGCTTGAAGAAATCAGAAAGCGAAATGAAGAGTAGAATTATAAGAACAGCAATAAGGGCTGGACTGGCAGGGTTCGTAATTGGATGTGTAGGAGGATATGTATATGCCATTGATTCAGCGAGAAACTAAGCGCATTTTCGATATAAAGGACGTCCCGAGCTTCTCGGAGTTCTATGACTTGGGAATCTATCCCTGGAAGCTTGTCTACAGGGGGTACAAGTCCGATTGGCACGAGATCAAGGCACCGACCATTTCGAATCCTTTCAGAAAGCGCAGAAGCTTCCGTATGAACATGGCAAAGGCTCTCAGTTCAGAGCTTGCAAACCTTGTTTGGGCCGAGGGTTCAAAGGTCGTTGTCAGTCTCAAGAACAATGACTCAGAGGATGACCCATTACAGGCCTATGTCGACTATGTTCTCAAAACCAACAACTTCGACAGCAAGATGCGCCAGCTTGTGGAAGAGTGCATCGCTCTCGGTGGAGCTACGATAAGGGCTTATGTCGATGGCGAGAAGGACGAGGAAGGCAACGTAATTGACGGACATGTCTGTCTCAGCTATGGCATGGCAGATAAGTTCGTCCCTCTCAAATGGGATAATGCAAGAGTTACGGAAGGAGTCTTCATCGAGAAGAAGGCATCGAAGGGCTGGTATTGGACGAGGCTTGAATACCACCGATGGAACGGCGAGGAGTATGTTGTCTCCAATGAATATTACAAGACGCAGAACACATCACAGGATATCCTCGGAATAAGAAGCCCGATGTGCGAGCTGTGGACTCTTCCCGACAGTGTTCCATTCTACAATCTCAAGTATGGCCTTTTCACATACTTCCGAACTTCCATTGCCAACAACCTTGACGATAACTCGCCTCTGGGCATGTCGGTCTTCGCCAATGCGATGGACACGATCAGAGCACTCGATATCGCCTTCGATTCGCTCATTATGGAGATGAAGCTTGGAAGGAAGAGGATAATCGTACCAGCAAGTGCAGTAAGATATGTTAGGGACGCACAGGGAAGGCCTCAGAGGTATTTCGACTCGGACGATGAGGTCTTTGAAGCTCTGAATGTCGATTCTGCCGAACAGCTCAAGATACAGGACAATACAGTCTCCCTCAGAATAGACGAGCATATAAGAGCCATCAATGGTCTTCTTAACATCCTGTCCTTGCAGATAGGACTCTCCGAGGGTGCTCTTTCCTTCGACATGGCAAAGGGAATGAAGACAGCGACCGAGGTAATAAGCGAGAACTCCAAGACATTCAGAACGGTGAAGCTGATGCAGAGGCCGATTGCTCAGAGCATTAGAGAACTTGTCGATGAAATCCTCGATGTTTCCTATGCCTACGATGTCCACTTCGTCCACGAGGGTGTGGACTACAGGATCGCAGACCTTATTGATAGAGGCTACGAGGTGAATGTCACTTTCGATGACTCAATCATACAGGATAGGTCGGCAGACCTTGCCGAAGGGCTTACCCTGTTGCAGAACGGACTCATCTCCAAGAAGACATACCTAACAGAATACTATGGATATACCACGGAAAAGGCAGATGCAGAACTTGAGCTTCTCAAACAGGAAGCAAGTACTCCAAGGACTCTCAACATAGACTGGACGGGGGTTGAATGATGGAGCTGGAAGATAAGGTCGAAAAGATATCGTTGAGCGTGGAAAGACACTCAAGTGAGATTCAGCATCTGAAGGACACGGTTGACTCGCACGGAGAGAGGATTGAGAACTTCGCAGAGTTCATGGCAACCGTAAGGGCAGAACAGGAAGCGAGGGACAAGTCCTTGAACCGTCTCCTTACAATCGTGACCGTAATCTCGGCTCTGTCTCCTGTAGTCAGTGCCTATCTTACAAGCTTGATGCCATGATAAGCAGAGAACTTATAGATGAACTATCGTGGGAGATTGTAGAACTGTACGAAAGGTGCGAGAACAATCTCCTTCGGTTGATTATCAAACAGGCCAAGAGAGGCGCAGACCTTACGGGTGAGCGTCTTGAATGGGATATGGCCAAGCTAAGAGACCTTGGAGGGCTTACCAAGAAGGCAGTTGCCGAGATAGCGCAGACCTCCAAGAAGGCAAGGGACCAGCTACCGAAAATCCTACTTGAGATAGCCAGAGAAGCCATAGCAAAGGACGGGCTAGACGGTGGCATGACCGATGGGATATTCCGAGCTGTACAGGTGCTACAGTCACAGGCTACCGAGAATCTGAACCTTGTCGGCACGGTCATGCTATCTGGTACTCAGACAACGTTCAATCAGTTTGTCAACATGCTGACCAACGAAAGAAACAGGATAATGAGCGAGAAGGCTGTAGGCCTTGTCACAGGAACTTCCACCTTTGAAGAATCGGTTGCAAGTGCAATCAAGCAGATGTCGAGGGAAGGGATAACAGCATTCCAAGACCGAGCTGGCAGAAATTGGAGTCCCGAGGGCTATGTCTCGATGGACATGAGGACTACTTCGGCGAATGTTGCACGAAAAGCAGTTGAGGCACAGGCCAACGACTTCAACCAACATGTATTCCAGGTATCTTCACACGCAGGGGCAAGACCGAAGTGTGCTCCATATCAAGGTCGCTTCTTTTCGGACAATCAGACCTACGGGACAATCACGGATGCGCATGGAGAAGAACACGAGTATGAGCCTATCGAGAACACCTCCTACGGTGAGCCCGATGGGCTTTTCGGCATCAACTGTGGGCACGACAGAATCTATGTTTCGGAGGGGTTCTTTAACCGAAGAAAGCCATTGACCGAAGAGGAGCTTGCAGAGAACCGTAAGACCTACGAGAGAAGCCAGCAACAGAGAGCAATCGAAAGGAAGATTCGCAGGGCAGAGAGAGAGGCCGAGAATCTAAAGGAAGCTGGGTATAAGAACTTTAGTGATATTGCAAAGGGACAGGCCAACAAGGCGAAGGACGAGTATCGAGCCTTCTGTTCCGAGACTGGAAGGACTCCGAGATGGTCAAGAACGAAGATTTATTGATTGCTCGGGAAATATAAGATAGAATTATATCAGCGATGAGTTTACATCGAAAAAGAAAGCAATCGCCATGGGGCGTAAAAGGAAGGAAAAATGGCACTTACAAGAAGGATGCTGAAAGAGCTTGGACTTGAGGACGAGAGTATCGAAAAGATCATGGCAGAACATGGCAAGGTCATGGAGGGTATGACTACCAAGGCACAGGCAGAAGAGGACAGGAAGAAGGCACTTGAAGACTTCGCCAAGCAGTGGGAGGAGGAGCACAAGCCTGTAAAGGTAGAGGACTCCGAGGCCTACAAGGCACTTGAGAAGAAGTACAGCGACTTACAGCTGGATATCAATCTCAAGAGCGCCAAGGTAAAGGACAAGTACAGGGACTTCGTGAAATCAAAGCTTTCAACGGATGTACCATTTGACGAGGGTATCAAGGCAATCAAGGAAGAATATTCCGAGTTCTTTGATGACGAGCAGAAGACAGAACCGCTCAAGAAACCAGCGCTGGGAGGGAACTTCAAGACTCAAGGCGAGGGGGGAGAGAGCGAGGCTGAAAAGTTCAAGAAGGCCTTTGAAAGTGCCTTCAAAAGGTGATTAAACATGCCAAACACAATTAACTACGCACAGGTTTTCAACCAGGTACTTGATGAAAAGTACGCAATTCTGCCAAGAACAAACTTCATGGAGCAGAATGCAATGGGCATCGTATGGCAGGGGGGCAAAACTGTTAATGTCCCTAAGCTTACAATGCAGGGCCTCGGAACTGTAGCTGGATGCACCGTTCCAGATGGTGAGTATACCTTTGAGTACGAGCCATTCACTCTTCAGTGGGACAGAGGTAGGAAGTTCAGCATCCCAAGGTATGCCGTCAATGAGACCAACTTCGCTCTGACAGTCGGCAACATCCTGTCGACATTCCTCAAGCAGAAGGTCGTTCCCGAAATCGACAAGCTCAGACTCTCCACTGTGGCTACCAAGGCAATTACTGCTGGCAATGTGACCTACGGTGGTGCTAGTGGCCTTACCAATCCTCTTGCTTCCCTGCTTGCAGATATTGCATCAGTACAGGACAAGATTGGCGAGGATGTCCAGCTCTACATCCCAGTCTCTCAGACCGTCAAGTCACAGATCATGGCATCTTCCGAGATAGTCAAGTATCTGTCCGTAAGGGACTTCGAAATCCGTTCCGTCAATCTTCAGATGGATGCCATCAACGACCAGTACCTCATTGGTTGCCCTTCTTCCTACATGAAGAGCGCCTTCACTGCCTACGATGGCACTACCACAGGACAGGAAGACGGTGGAGTTGTCCCAGCATCCACTGCGAAGGACATCAACTGGCTCATCATCGCAGGTGATGCTTGTATCGCTCTCGCTTATCCGAGAGTCGAGAAGGTCATCGACCCAGATGTGAACCAGGCTGGCGACTGCTGGATTATCATGTTCCGTGCTTATCACGGCCTCATCATCCCAGATAACAAGGTCGATGGAATCTGGGTCAACGTGAAGGCTGACAACTGAGTTCATGATGCTTGTTGACTACGCATACTTCACGGGCACATATCTTGGAGAGGGCGTTGCCGAAAGCGACTTCCCTCGCCTTGAAATGCGCTCCGAGGATGCTCTCAACGACTTGACGAGAGGCCAGCTGGACAACTTCGACTCGCTCGATTCAGATATTCAGACTTTGGTAAAAAAGGCTATCTGTGCTCAGATTGAGTATTATGACAACTATACTACCGAGGTCGGATTCTCAGAGAGCGAGAAGGGATTCACAGTCGGCAAGGTATCGGTCACTTCGGGACAGTCTGAAGGCGAGAAGACCTTCATCAGTCCAAGAGCGATTGGATACCTTGAGAGGGCTGGCCTTCTTCTAAGGGTGGTGGGTGTATGTTGAAGACTATTCCCAAGTGCATTCTGACTCATGATGCTGTGCTCAGAACGGTGGTGGACACGGACAGGTGGGGAAGCCCTGCCTATACGGACACTTCTCTGAGCAGGGTACATGTTCAGCCAGTGCATGAGTACATCAAGACCAAGGATGACAAGGAGATAAGGCTCAATGCTATCCTGTTCTTCGACTGTCGGCTTTCAACTCCGAGTGTGGACTGGCAGACGCTTTTCCACAGTTCGGCGCTAGAGGATGGACAGCTCAAGGTGGTCTATGGGGGCAGGGAGTACACAGTCTACAGCATCGACCTCTTGCCCGATGACGAGGGGCATCTTCATCATGTGGAAGTAGGGATGTACTGAAATGATTAAGCTACAGAACAGGGTCGAGGAGTTTGCAGAGAAGCTCGGAGAAGTCTCCTTACAGGCAAGATTCGAAGTCTCTCAGCAGATTCTGAATGACAGCAACATCTTCGTCCGAGAGGATACAGGCGAACTCAGAAGGTCAAGCGTCCGAGGAAGCGACCTGCCAAGAGGCATTATTGGCTGGGATGAACCCTACGCCAAGCGTGTCTACTTCACAGGTCATCCATCGACAGACCGAAACCCGAACGCAAGTCTGCAATGGGTTGAAGTCGCACGATCAAGATACGGGGCTGACTGGGTGGAGCTTGTTCTGAGGAAGCTGAAGGAGGCGCTATGAGAGAGGTTATTGACTGGATATGCGACATGCTGGGGAGCAACGGGTTCAATCCGAAGGTGGGAGCAATCCCAGTCGGAGGGAATCTTGCCATTCAACAGTCGAGTGGTTCAGTGCAGGGCTACTCAGTGCGCACGGGTGCTATCAGAGAGACCTATGTCATCAACGCGAAGGGGCCACAACAGGAAACCCTTGAATTGCTTGAAGCTGTTCATGCTGTACTCACCAAGAGAAGGGAGTACGGCAGTACATCATCTTTTCAGATTGCTACGATACGCACCTTGAACGAGCCAGCATACCTTGGTCAGACAGATGGCGAAGAATATCTCTATGGCTCAAGCATCGAGGTGCTTGTATACGACAGACGAAAGTCGGAGGATTAACGAAATGCCTAATTTATCAACAGGAAAGTTCCTTGTTATGTACGGTGTGAAGGTGGAAATCAACACCACTCCCGAAGCAACCCAGGGAACATACGCAGTGATTGGAGACGGAATCACCAACGTTTCCGAGGCACTCAATGAGGTCAAACAGCAGATGTATTACCTCATCAACAAGGGCTTTGGACAGACTGAGGTGACTGCAATGCATCCAGCTATTACCTTCACGGGCAACAGGCTCAAGGGTGATACAGCACAGGACTACATCTTCGGTAAGAAGTTCTCGCTGGGTTCGGCAAGGAAGACCGATATCAAGGTCACAGTCCTTGACCCCGAGAACACCTCAACAGTCTTCTCCCAGTACGATGTGGCTGTGACCATCTGCGATGTACAGGAGATGTCGGGAGTGACCGAGAATGGCAGTGATATCAGCTTCACACTTGAGTTCAACGGTTCGCCTACTGTTGCACCATGATGAGTTCAATGCTACACTGAAGTTGCATTGCGAATGCTTTAGCCTCCCTTACAGTTTTGTTGGATAGGTTTTTCTGTAGGGGAGGCCTTTTTTTGTCCCAATAACACATAAAATTTATTATTAGTATTTACAAATTTAACAGAATAGGGTAATATATATATACAAAGTAAGGGCGAGACCCAAAGGAGATTGAAATGAGAGTTAATACAGAGAAGATGATGAAGGTCAACCACAATGGCAAGGAAATCGCATTCGGAAAGACTCGCAAGAACGAGTTCGGAGAATGGGTCATCAAAGTCTACGAGAACGGAGCCTTCAGCGAGGACATGACCATCTACGAGTTGTCCAAGGAAGATGCCGAGGCCTCCAGAGATGCAGTCATCGAGATGTGGAGCAAGGCAGAGCAGAAGGCCGAGGTCGAAGACGAGCCAGTTGCAGAGAGCATCACACTTACCATCAAGGAGAAGATGGTAATGGACAAGATTCTCAAGAGCTCCAACTTCAATTGTTGCGAGATAGACCTTGACAAGAGATGGGAAGAGCAGAACCTTGAAGGGTGCACATACTGGGCATTCGCAGATGTAAGAGACTACGGCTGTGGAATGGAAAAGCAGGCAGTCAGAGGAATCTTCGGTTCTCTCGTGAAGAAGGGCTTGATTCAGATGTGCGATGACGAGGATGTGGATTGGATCGCAATTGACGAAGCTGAGTTCAGCAACATTCTGAAGGCATATGGAAGGGTGGGTCGCTGAGGCCCACCAGAGGAGAGAGAGATGAGAACTGACAAGTTCAACGAATACATGAGAGTCCTTGACCTGTGGTGCAAGGCCTACGATGCACTGATGGAGAACGGAATGCAGAGTCCCGTTCTCATCGCAGAGGAAAGAAGGCTGTGGAACGAGACCGAGCAAGCCCGTGAGGCATGGAAAGAGGAGGCGATGAATGAACATCTTCGAAATGCTTGAGGCCTGTGAAAAGGCGATGGCAGATGCCCGAGAAGCATGGGACATTCTCTGGACTGCAACAAAGAACAATGCACCTCCCGAGGAGCTGGCAACACTACAGGAAGTTGCCGATAAGAAAAGGAAAATTTCAGACGAAATGTCTGACAGGGTGATGGACTACATCAAGAATATAGAATGGTTAAGGAGACAGAACAATGATTAAGGACAGAGACGGTAACAAGAGGCTTTTGAGGGCTGATGAGATCGAATGCAGGGTCGGTCAGAAGAGCAAGGACAGAGAATGGTACTCAGTCCTCCTGTACAAGACGAGTCGAACGGACATGGATATTCTGGACGAAATATTCGGGTCTGAGAACTGGCAGTCCTCGCACTACGAGGTGAAGGGGAAGGACTTCTGCACCATCTCCGTAAGAGTCAACTGGGACGAGGGCAGATATGATTGGGTGAGCAAGTCAGACTGTGGTTCAGAGTCGAATATCGAGGCCGAGAAGGGCGAAGCTTCTGACGCATTCAAGAGAGCTGGATTCCAGTGGGGCATTGGAAGAGAACTGTATACAGCACCGAAGATTTGGCTCAGTTCGGATGTTGACCCGTACTCCCTGTCGGTGTCGAAGATTGGCTACGATGAGAACGACAGAATCTCCGAGCTTGAGATTACAGGCAAGAGAAACGGCAAATGGGAAGTGGTCTATCCCGAGATCAAACAGGAGAAGACACAGGAGAAGCAGACCTATCGAGTAGTCAGCAAGGAGGACAGGAAGAACGAGCTGATAGGGAGG
>Ga0208297_1001106_pt1 | contig 31738 bp, 21 predicted proteins | sample LMS_cellobiose_e_FD_187367 | JGI IMG/M metagenome (GOLD analysis project Ga0208297, IMG submission 187367) | Rumen-fistulated moose microbial communities from Alaska, USA - LMS_cellobiose_enrichment (SPAdes) (version 2) | ecosystem: Host-associated > Mammals > Digestive system > Stomach > Rumen... | reverse complement strand
TTCGAACCGCTTGATCGTGCCCTCCGCCACGCCGACGCGCTCGGCGAGTTCCTTCTGCGTAATGTTCTGCCGGATGCGCAGTTCACGCGCCCGCTTGGCGCACGTATGCATCACATCCTGCGGCACTATCAGCATATCAAAAACATTATCAGCCATGGTCCTATCCTTTAATGTCGATTTCTCCACTTATAAGATAGCACATTGTCCGTTATTTTTCAAGAGCGGGTGCGGATTTTTCCGGGAAGTTTGTATCTCTCTCTCGAATGGTATGGTTGTTTGCGTTCTTCCAAAAGTCGGGGGTGTTTGAGGTCAAATTGTCACGGCACGGGGTAGCGTGAGTGACAGAGATTTCAGAGAGAAAACGGCGGTTTTTGACCGGAACATCGTTCCCACGGGCATCTCGGTAAAAAAGCACAAAAGCCGTATTCCCCTGATAATCAGGCAGAAAATACGGCTCTTTATCGGAACAATTTCCCGGCACTTGCCGTTGGAAATTGCGGTTTCTGGTGGAACCGGCGGGAGTTGAACCCGCGTCCTGTGATGACTTCATGACGATATACTACATGCTTGTTCTGTCTTTATTGTTTCGCGTCCTTGCACTGAGTCGGCAGACAGACTGTGCTCAGACTGCCTCATCTGAAATCTCGCACACGGACCGATGAGTCAAATCCTTGTGCCAGAACACTGCTTGCGCCCTCTTTCTTAGTGTTCGTCGGAAAGAGGACGTCGCCGTCAAGCGGCGAGTGCGTACTCTTCGTTCGCAGTTGTTGTGTTGACCGATGATTTACGAGGCAAACGATCATCCTCGGCATGCGATCGGCACTCGGCACATCCAGTCGAATCCGGAACGGTCCCTTATGCAAACCACTTTTGCATATTATAACACGATTTGCAAAAAAGTCAAATCGGATTTTTTGAAATTCAATGCAAGATCACCGTTTGAAAGAACCGGCGGCGAAAGTTCCGCCGAGCTCAATCCTTATACCGGCACGCCCGCGAGGGTCAGGATTTTCACTCCGGCGGCACAGGCGGGACAATCGCACCATTTTTCGCCCTTCGCCTGACGTTCGCGGGCATGAACGGCCAACGCTTTGGCACGCTCGGCTCCGAATATCCCGACGGCGGTTTCCGATTCAAAAAACGGAATGGTATGTTCGAGCGTGCAGATATCCGCTTTCACTTCCGTCAGCAGGGCTTCGAATGCGGCTTTTTCCCCGGCAGTTCCGAGTGCGGCGAGATATTTTTGTCCCGCGGCTTGAAGTTCCTGACAGCAGGAAGGCGCTTCGATCATGGTCTTTACGGCGGCGATCAGTTCGTTTTGATTCATGTTGGCACTCTCCGGTTGAAGTTTATGCTGGCTGATGGAAAGCCGTTCGGCTTCCGCAAAAAAGCCGACCGGAATAATATATGCCGCGGTCGGACGTAATTCAAGTGCGGAATCGCCGTTCGAAACGCATTTTCCCGACTTTCCGGTGTTCCAAGCTCAAAATTGTGTCGATGCCGCCCCTTCCGGCGAAGCGGGCCGAGCTCAAAAAAACTCAAAAAAAAAATTTTTTGCGCATTGCAAATGAATCATCCCGGATTATAGTATGCGGATTAAAAACGACCGGCCGGACAATCCGGCGGTCAGGACCGTCGGTGCGGCCCTGCCGGAATCCGGCCGGAGAATTGCAGAAAAGGGTATTCGCATGAGTGTTGATCCTTTGGACTATTACAGCCGGACCGATTTCGATCGGATGATCGCGGCCAGCCGTCAATATGAAACTCCGTTTGTGTTGTTCAACCTGGACCTGCTTCGCCGGAAATATCTGGAATTGAAACAGTATTTCCCGTATGCGAAAATCCATTACGCGGTCAAAGCAAATCCCTCGCGGGAAGTACTGAAACTGCTGGCCGAGCTCGGCAGCAATTTCGATATCGCTTCGATCTACGAACTCGACCGGGTGATGTCGCTTGGCGTCGAGCCCGACCGGATCAGCTACGGCAACACTATCAAAAAGCCGAAGGACATCCGGTATGCGTATGAACGGGGCATCCGGCTGTTTGCCAGCGACAGCAAGCACGATCTGGACAATCTGGCCAAAGAAGCGCCGGGCGCCCGCGTATTTGTGCGGATTCTGGTTGAAGGCGGGGAATCCGCCGACTGGCCGCTGTCGCGCAAGTTCGGGTGTCACCCCGATCTGGCGGCGGACCTGATTCTCTATGCGATCAAACTGAAGCTTCAGCCCTGCGGCGTATCGTTCCATGTAGGCTCCCAGCAGCGCGAGATCGGCAACTGGAATTCCGCGCTGGTCAAAGTCCGCTACATCTTCGATTTCCTCGAATCGCAGGGAATCAAGATGACTCTCATCAACCTGGGCGGCGGCTTCCCGGCCAATTACATCTCCCGGACCAGTCCGCTGGAAATGTATGCCGCCGAGATCTCGCGTTTTCTGCGGGAAGATTTCAGCGAGCGGCCGGACATCATACTGGAACCCGGCCGTTCGCTGGCCGCCGATCCGGGGATTCTGGTTTCGGAAGTGGTGCTGATCGCGGAAAAGGCACATCTGGCCGTGGACAAGTGGCTCTATCTTGACGCCGGCAAGTTCAACGGTCTGGCGGAAACCATGGACGAGTGCATCAAGTATCCGCTCTATTGCGAAGCGCCCGGCGAGGATTGCACGGATTACATTATCGCGGGTCCGACTTGCGACAGTCAGGATGTGATGTATGAGAACTTCCGCAATCCCCTGCCCTCGGGCATCCGGGCCGGAGACCGGGTCTATTTTCTCTCCGCCGGCGCTTATACGGCCAGTTACGCCTCGGTCGAGTTCAACGGTTTCAAGCCGATTCCGATGTATTTTCTGGACAAGTGACCGGACCGGCTTAACGGTCAGGCCGTATCGAATGGATTTCCTTTTTGCTTATCCGTCCGGATATATGCAAAAGGGAACGAATGGCCGGTTTACCGGCCGTTTTCCGCCGCATCGCGTGCTTCTTTCACGCAGGCACGGATGAATTCGCCTTTGGCTGCGGTATAGCCGTCGCGGTCGTGCTCGAAACGTTTTTGCAATTCCGTTTTCAGCTCGGCATATTCCGCAGCCTTGTCCGGATGCCGCTTCAGGAATTCGCAGAATACCGGTTCGTCCCAGTCGCCGGGATGACGGATATGCAGATGAAAAACCTTCTCCGCGAAACCCTGCGGCGTGTAGCCCTTGCAAAGATCGAGCCGATATTCGGGGACGGAGGTTTCCGCCATGACCGTATAACCGCACTCGACGGCGGTCCGCCGAATCTCGTCACGCGGCACCGCTTCCGCAACCTCCAGCAGGATGTCCACGGTCGGTTTTGCGATCAAACCCTCCACGGCGGTGCTGCCGATATGCCGGATCCGCACGGCACGAACGCCGAAATGTTCTATCAGCAAATCCTTTTCGGCCTCGTAATCATTCTTCCAATTCGGATTGTACGGGGATAAAACGATCGGAAAAAGCTGCCACAGTTCTTCCAACGTCAGCTCGGAAAGTTTTCTGGGTGTCTGACTCATAAATCATCCTCCTGATATCATCCGGAACTTCACACTTCCACGGAAACATGATACCGGAGTGCATCCGCCTGCAGCAAAGCGGTGTGACGCCGCCGGAACTGCACCGGAGTCAGACCCGTTTCCGTGCGGAAGACCCGGTAGAACGACTCCAGGCTCTGAAAGCCGCACATCGCGCCGACCTCCTTGACCGGATGCGTCGAACCGGCCAGCAGAATCCGGGCCTTTTTCAGCCGGAGCCGCAGCAGATATTTGTGCGGAGTCGAGCCGAGATGTTTGCGGAACAACGCATGCAGATGAGCCTCGCTCACGCCGGCCAGTTCCGCCAGACGAGGCACCCCCGTGGCCGCGATGTCCTCGTTCTGCATCAGCGTCATCGCTTTGGCCAGCGGCAGCGGCAGTCCGCCGCCCTCCTGCGGCAGCGTCGAGGCGTAGAATTCCCACAGCAGACGATGAATCAGGTAACTGCCGAGCACCTGCCGGTCGACCGCGGGGTCGAACGTGCGGCGCATGGCCTCGACCACAAACTCGTCCAGCTCGTTCATGCTGCTCCAGCGGCCGAGATGTCCCGGCCGGGCCCACGGTTCCAGCAGACGGAACCGGATCGCAAACGTGGTGAACTCGCGTCCCGGCGCGGTTCTCCGCCAGACCGTCTCATCGTCTTCCTGATGCCAGAGGATCGTGCCGCGGCGGCAGATTCTCTGCTCGCTCCAATCGCCGTAGAGCAGTTCGCCGTCAAGCACGATCTCGATGTAGAAAACGTCTTTCGGAACGACATTCGGGACCACATTTTTCCCGACCGAGGGAAAATAACACACCCCCAGCAGTTCCACTTTTCCCGGCAGTTCGATCATGTTGTCTGCCTCCTTCCCAAAGGTAAAATAGCATCTTTTTTGTCAAAAACAACGAAAAGACCCGGTAAAAACGAGTTTTTTATGAAAAACTTTCCCCGGAAAACGGTCTGCAGGTATGAAATAGACCGCAGAACAAAAATCAATTAAAAACTATTATTTTTTATGCAAAACATCAGTTTTTGGCAATCATTTTTTAATTTCATGCAGAAATCTCGATCTGCCGCCATACCGCGGGGAAAGCCGGCATGCCGCCCGTTTCGAGCTTATAGACTTCATTAAAATCCTCCGGAAACTGTAATAAATAAGAGTTTTTGATACTTGCAGAAAACGCATTTCCGACTATTATTGTATATAAAGGGATTTTACGGCTTCCCGACTCTGGACAAACGGAAACTACGGAGCGATCACCGGTGAATCAAAAACGAAAAAGCATTGACCCGACGCCGCTGTTCCCGCCGGCATTCGACCGGACCGCGTGGGAGAAAGTGCTGCGTATTCCGCGCAACCGGAAGCTCGCGCGCGAACTGGTCCGCCGGGCCCGTGCGCTGCTTGATGACCCGATCCCCGCCCTCCCCGCTACGCTGTTCATGGAATACGTCCGCACCGGAAACCGCACTCATTACGAAAAAAACTACTTCACCCGCCGGACCAATCTCAACACGCTGATCCTGGCGGAAGTGATCGAATACCGCGGGCAATTCCTCGACAAAATCATTGACTATCTCTGGGAGATCACCGCCGAACACACCTGGAGTCTGCCCGCGCATTGCGGAATGAACTTGAAGACCGACCCCCTGCCCGAACCTCCGACCGAACTCGTCAATCTGTTTTCGGCCGAAACCGGCATGACGATGGCCCAGGCGCTCAATCTGCTGGAATCCGAATTGATGAAAGTCTCCCCGAATCTGGTCCGGACCATCCGGGAAAACATGCTCAGGCGCGTGATCAGACCGATTCTGAAAAAACCGTTCCCGTTCTGGTGGATTCAAGGTCGGAACAACTGGACCCCGTGGTGCTGCAGCAACTGTTTGAGCACGGCGCTCTGCGTCTTTCGCGAACAGCCCGAACAGCTCGAAGAAGCCGTGGCCGTGCTGCAGGAAGGCATCGACAATTTCATGCGCTGCTATCCCGCCGACGGCGCCGGCATCGAAGGTCCCGTCTACTGGGAAAAATCGCCCGGGATGCTGCTGCATTATCTGGAACAGCTGCGCACCTGGATCGACGCCCCCATACTCAAACCGATGGCGGAATATATCGTCGACGGATGCCTCACTTCCACGGATTACGCCGCGTTCGGCGACTGTCCGGCGCGGATTGCCGCACCGGGGGAAAACGGATGCGGACGCACCGTGCTGCGCTGGCCGGCGGCGCCGTGGGTCTGCTGCAGGTTCGGCGAACGGCTCGGCAGCGAAACGTTGATGACTCTGGGGCTGAATGCGGCGAAAGATTATCCGGTCGGGAGACTGCTGAGCGATCTCTTTGCCGCGCAGGCGTATTTCTTCTGGATTCCCGACCGCCGCGCGGGGAAAGTCCGCAAAAAACCGCTGGTCTTCTATCCGGAATCGCAGCTGATGTTCCTTAACGAGGCGGGCGTTTCGCTCGCGGTCAAACGCGGTTGCGTATGCAATCATCATCACAGCGACGTCGGACAGGTCATTCTGCTCTACCGGGAAAAACCGCTGCTGATCGACCTCGGCCGGACCGAATACCGCAAGGAAACGTTCTCGCCCGACCGCATGAGAAACTGGCACCTCAACGCCGAAGCGCACAACATCCCGCAGTTCAACGGCATCCGGCAGCTGGACGACTCTCCGGCCCTGCCCGGCGGCATGACCGTTTCGGGCACCCGGGACGGCGTGGTCTGCCGGATGGATTTGACCAATACGTATCCCGAAGAATCCCGAGTCCGCTCCTGTTTCCGCGAAGTGATCTGGCGCCGCAAGGAAAAGACGCTCGAAATCCATGACGGCTGGGAACTGAAAAAACGTTCCGGCAATACGGTCCGGATTCCCTTTTACACGAGTCTGCCCGTGACCTGCCATGCGGGAAAATGGAAGATCGGCGCGGTGCCGTTCCGGCTGGAAAACGGTTCCGCGTCCGTGGAACGGGTCGCACTGGACGATTCCGCGCAGATCAACGACTGGGGAAGAAAAACCGTCAACCGGCTCGACGTTACGGCGAAATCCGGTTCGAAAGGCGAATGCCGCATAATTTTTGTTTTGAATGAAAAATAACCAAACTCAAGGAGGAACAAAATGGAAAAGAGAAAAAAACATCGGGGAGAGAGCAGGTCTTTTACTTTGATCGAGCTCCTGGTCGTGATCGCGATCATTGCGATTCTGGCGGGAATGCTGCTGCCCGCGCTGAACGCCGCCAAGGAAAAGGCGCGTTCGATCAACTGCGTCGGGAATCAGAAACAGCTCAGTCTGGCGATCGGCAGCTACACGGTCGATTTCAGGGACTACCTGCCGCCGGCAGTCTACGGCAGCCACGACAATCAATGGTGCCACGTGCTGGCCACCGAGGGTTACATAGCGAAACTGAAAGCGACCAAAGGCTACACATCGTTCGACAAGAGCGCGCTCAAAATGTATAAATGCCCGTCGGACATGAGCAAATACAGCAATTACGATACTTTCAACAAATTCTATATCTCCCAGTCGTATGCCTACAACGGCCGGATCAACGCGCCGGAACTGCAGGGTGCCAACGCCTTGCTCTACCGGATCAAAATCACTTCGATGGTGAAATGGAGTTCCACCTGCCCGCTGATCGCCGACCAGTGGAAATACTCTGCGGTGAAAATCGCGAGCATCACCAATACGTTCCGCCGGACGATCACCGGAGCCTATTACGACGTGAAACCCTACAACGCCCATCCCTATGGTCTGAACTGGGTGAGCGTCGACGGCGCGGTCCACTCGGAAGCCTACATGTGGTATCAGGCGAAATCCGGCTATGCGGACCCGTGGAATCCGAATGCGGCCGAATCGAACTGGTATAAAAAATACTTCAACGACAAATAACCATTGAAAAGGATACTCCCATGAAATACGCTCTCCTGTGCGCCGCCCTCGCCGCAGCGGTCATCCCTGCCGCGGCCGAGGAACTGACTCTCGCTCAAAACGGCAAGACCGATTACAAGATCGTCATTGCGGAAAAACCCGCCAAGCAGGTGAAATACGCCGCGGAAGAACTGGCGTCGTTCCTGAAACAGATGACCGGCGCGGAATTCCCGATCGTTTCCGACCGGACGCCGAAAGGGAAATATGAACTGGTGCTCGGCAAAACGAACCGCAACGCGGAAATCCCCGCGGCACTCAAACCGGCGGTCCACGAAGGTTTTGCCTGGCTGGTGCAGGGGAAATCACTCCAGATCAGGGGAAAAATCCCGCGCGGGACGCTCTACGGAGTTTACGATTTTCTGGACGAAAAACTCGGCGTGCGCTTCCTCGCATTCGACTGCACGTATGTGCCGAAGAAACCGACGCTGAAGATCGATCTGCAATCCGGCAAATACGATCCGCCGTATGACTACCGGAACATCATTTCCGCCGGGGACGCGGGAGAACTGGAACGGAACTTCATGGTCCGGGCCCGGCTGAATTCCTGCTGGGGCTCGGTCCCGATGGGCGAAAAGATCGGCGGGCTGAAACACCTCGGCGGCTTCGTCCACAATCTGCATAAACTCATGCCGCAGAGCAAATATTTCAAGACCCATCCGGAATATTTCGCGTTCCGGGCCGGCGCGCGCCGGGCGAAACAGTACCCGACCGGACGGTTCGAATCGCTGCCGTGTCTGACCAATCCCGAGGTCAAAAACATCGTTGAGGCGGAAATCCGCCGGATTCTGAATGCTTATTACAAGAGCAAAAACGCCGATCCCGACGATCAGATTTTCTTCCCCATCGACTATCACGACCACGATCAGGTCTGCCAGTGCGACAAGTGCAATAAGGTCAATGAGGAGGAAGACACCAAAGGCGGCACGCTGTTCCGGTTCCTCAACGCCGTTTCCGACGACCTCTCGAAAGATTATCCGAACGTGATCTTTTCGACGCTGGCCTACGGTCCCACGCTCAAACCGGGCAAGACCCCGCTCCGGAAAAACATCATCATCCGCTACGCGCCGATCCGCATGGACAACGGCCGGGCGCTGGACGATCCGAAAAGCGAAATCAATCAGACGCAGCTGACGCATCTGAAGAACTGGCTCGCGGCCGGAACGCAGTTCTACGTCTGGTATTACGCCGGCAACTTCAACGACGGCATTACGCCGCACGCCGACCTGAAAGGAATCGAGATGAACTTCCCGATCCTGCACAAACTCGGCATGAAGGGAATGTTCCTGGAAACTGTGCAGTCCGCCGGAATCGAAATGAAGGAACTGCGCTCCTACGTGGTTTCCAAACTGCTCTGGCGGCCGGAGAAAAACGCCCGGAAGCTGGTCGAGGAATTCTGCCGTCTCTACTACGGCAAAGGCGGCGCGAAAGTGCTGGAATACATTGATCTGATCCACGATTACCATTACAACGTGGTGGACCGCAACCGCGACAATCCGCTGACGCTCCGCGGCGCCCCGCCCTACCGGCACGCCTACACGCCGGAATTCATCGACAAGGCCGACACGATCCTGTATGACGCGGAAGCGCTGGCGGAAACCAAACAGGAAAAACTCCGCGTGGCCGTCATGCACATGCCGATGTGGTATCTCCGGCTCTCCCGTGCCATGAACACCGAACGCCAGGTCTCCGCTTTCCCGACCGTGTGGCGCTTCAAAACCGATCCGGACCATAAAATCACGCCGCAGGACGACTCCTCCAAGTGGGGTTCGATCCGGATCGACGATTTCTGGACCAAACAGGAACCTTATACCGATTACCACGGCACGGCCTGGTATGCCGCGGATTTCACCGTCAGTGAAAAACTCAAAAACGACGATCTCAGTCTGTATTTCGCCTCGGTCGACGGCGCCGTGGAGGCGTTCATCGACGGCAAAAAGGTCGGCAGCAATCCCGGTCTCTCGTGGAATACCGGCTACTTCATCCATCTGCCGGAAAAACTCAAACCCGGCAAGCACGAACTGAAAGTAAAAGTGACCAAGGACCGCAGCGCCGCCGGCATCTGGCAGCCCGTCGCGCTGCTGAATCTCGCCCAGAAACTTTCGCCCGCAACCCGGACCGCCGGGGAGCGGTTCATCCAGACGGAACTGACTTTCGTCCCGAAACGCCGGAAGATGAAGTTCCGTCAGACTGCTTTCGAGCGGATTAACACGCTGCTGAAAGATCAGAAGTCGCCGGTGACCTCGCTGGTGAACGGAAACGTCACGAAATTCGCCCACATCCTGACCAACGTTCACAAGACTTTCAAGGCGGTGGACGATCCGGATGCCTTGACGAAGCGCTGCGCCGAACAGCTGCCCGATAAGAAATGGACGCTCGGACAGTGCATCAATTACCATGTCAGCGAAGTGCTGGAGAAAAACCGCCAGGCCGCTTACCGGGTCCGCGTCCGCGTGAAAGTCAAGAAGAAAGGCGGCGCCAAAGGCGACGGCCTTCTGATCGGATTCTGCTATTACAACAAGGGTTCGTGGTCCGGCGGCAACTGCGCCCCGCCGTTCAAGGTCCCGCTCAAGGACCTCCCCGACAACAAGTATGTCTGGATCGAATATCCCCATCTGCTGAAATACAAGGACGGCGTGCGCTCCCAGATGATTTCGGTCCGGGCGGAAAACAATCCGGAAAATATGGAATATCTCCGGGTGGATGCCTTTGAGGTCCGGCCCGCCGACGCCCCCGCCGGCGCCGGAAAAGCCGCGGAGCCGAAAAACGGGGACAAGATCGTCTTCCTCGCCAAAGACTTCGACAACACGCACAAGACCTTCGCGGTCGTGGACGATCCCGGCGCGGAAAAGAAAAAGTGTGCGGAACAGCGTCCGGCGAAACAATGGACGCTCGGCCAGAGCATGAACTGCAGGGTCAGCGAGATTTTCACCGATGTGGAAAAGATCAAGACTTTCCGAGCCAGAGTCCGGCTCAAAGTCCGCAAGAAAGGTTCCGCCGGTCCCGCCGCGCAGATCAGCTTCTGCTATTACAACAAGGGCTCGTGGTCCGGCGGCAGCTGCGCTCCGACGCTCAAAGTCGCGTTGAAGGACCTGCCGGACAACGAATGGGTCTGGGTGGAATATCCCCATGTGCTGAAATACAAGGACGGCGTGCGGTTCCAGCTCATCAGCATTTCCAGCGCATTCAACCCGAAGAATCTGGAATGGCTCCGGGTCGACTCGATCGAAATCCGGCCGGCAGATTGAATGAGGGGGAAGAAAAAATGACGACCTATCGGGATTTCCCCGCGGATTTCGTCTGGGGTGCGGCCTCCGCCTCCTATCAGGTGGAGGGCGCGCCGTTCGAAGACGGCAAAGGTGCATCCGTTTGGAACGAATTTGAAAAACGACCCGGCGTAATGCGCGACGACGTCAACGGCGACGTGGCCTGCGACCATTACCACCGCTACCCGGAAGATATTGCGCTGATGCACGACATCGGCCTGACCGGTTATCGTTTCTCCATTGCGTGGAGCCGCATTTTCCCCGAGGGACGCGGCCGGTTCAATCAGGCGGGCATGGACCATTACAAACGGGTCTGCGAGGAACTGCTGAAAAACGGCATCAAGCCGTATGTGACGCTGTATCACTGGGACCTGCCGCTGGCGCTGCAGCAGGACCTCGGCGGCTGGGAGTCGCGCGAATGCGTCAAGTATTTCGGCGAATACGCTTCGCGCATCGCGCAGGAACTCAAGGGGATGGTGAAAAACTATTTCACCACCAATGAATTTCTGGCGGCGTCCGACGTGGCCTACAGCATGGGCCTGATCGCGCCGGGCCTGAAACTGCCGAAAAAACGTGTAAACCAGGTGCGGCACCATCTGCTGCTGGCGCACGGCACCGCGCTCCGTGCCATTCATGCCGCGGACCCCGATGCGAAAGCGGGCCTGGCGGAAAATTCCTCATTCATGCTCCCGATCATTGAAACGCCGGAACATCTGGCCGCGGCGAAAAAGGCTTTCCGCGAGGTAAACGCGCATTTCCTGACCGCGATCATGGAAGGGAAATATCTCGACTGCTACCTCGAAAAAGAGGGCGCCGACGCCCCGGTCTTCACCGACGAGGACATGAAGATCATCAGCACGCCGATGGACCTGATCGGACTGAACATCTATTTCGGCAAACGGGTGCGCTCCGCGCCGGAACGTCCGGAGGGATATTTCATCTTCGAGGAAGAGGAAAAGCATCGCGTGACCGGAATCGCCGACTTCAATTTCGAGCCGTCCTCGCTCTACTGGGGCTGCCGGATCGTCAACGAACTCTGGCACCCGAAGGAAATCGTGATCAGCGAAAACGGCAAACGCTCGCTGGTCGATATGCCCGCCGCCGACGGACAGGTTTACGACGACGAACGGATCAAAGTTCTGCGTCTGAATCTGAATTCGCTGGCGCGCGCCGTCCGGGAGGATATTCCGGTGCGCGGCTACTTCCACTGGAGTCTCACGGACAATCTGGAATGGCATCACGGCTTCCGTCCGCGGTTCGGCCTGATCTACATCAACTACACCACGCAGCAGCGGATTCCGAAACTTTCCGCGCAATGGTTCCGGGAACTGATCCGGACCGGCCGCGTAGTGTGAACGGAACTCAGGTCGCGCGTTCTGCCGGCGGCTCAGACCTTCCGGGCCGTTTCAAAGGTCGAGGATGCGGATGATGTTTTCCCGGGCGACCTTCCGAAACACCGTTTCGGAAATCTTCTTTTCGGACCGCAGTTTGAGCAGAAAATTCACCAGAGGAGTCGGCGTCCCCGGCATACAGTAATCGGTACCGAACATCAGTTTGTCCTGAAATTCGTTCAGAAACTTCACCGCGTAATCTTCGTCGCGGGTCAGCGCGTTGCAGCCGCTGCCGGCGGAAAGGTCCCCATACAGATTCGGGTATTTGCGCAGCAGCCGGACCGTTGCGCCTTCCTTTTCGATCTTGCCCTTAGGATAGTTGCGGCGGTCTTCATCCCGGAAGACTTCGGCCATCTCGCCCCAGAACACCTGGGAATGGCCGAAGAATTTCAGATTCGGGAACTTCTGCAGCGCACGCTCGAGTTTTTTCAGGCCGGGACGGTCTTCGACCAATCCGTAAAACCCGCCTTCCTGCGGGGCCAGATGGAACGTGAGCGCCAGCCCCGCCGCTTCGGCGGCACGGAACAGATTGTCCACGCGGGGATCGTCCAGCGGGAGATTCGCCACCACCTCGCCGACCCCCTTGCAGCCTTGGTCGCGGTAATATTTCAGCACATATTCCAGATTCGCGTCCGGCGTATTGAAACAGGCCCGCGGATCGAGGTTGCAGAACGGGATGAAACGGTCCGGGTAATCCCGGACGACCCGCAGCATCTCCTCGTGGGACTGCTGAAAATAACTGTTCTCCGGCGATCCGGACGGCAGGATGACGCCTTTTTCGATCCCCAGCGAGTCATACAGCGCGATGATATGGTCCGGCGTATCCCGAGGCTGTTTTCCGTCATACGGACGGGGACAGGTCGGTTCCGAAACGAGGTGCATATGACAGTCGATGAACATGATCCGAACTCCTTTCCGCATATCGGCCGGGTCAGGCCTGCGGCGGCTCCATGAATCCTTTTTGCAATTCGTCGATCTCGGCAAGCCCCCGGGCGGCTTCGTCGATGCGCTGTTCCTCGACCAGACGGAACCAGCATTTGAGCAGGTCGCAATGCGATTCGCAGGTGAAAAGGTTGCGGAACGGCATCGCCATGCGCCGGATCACCGGTTCGTGAATCTGGGAGACCCATGCCGCGCCCGGCGGCAGACAGCAGCTGATGGCGCCGAAAAACGATTTGCCCACCCGGGTCGCCCAGGCCTCGAAGAGCTGCCGGAGTTTCGCCGGCTCGTTCAGCGGCGCGCAAAGCCGTTTCATGTAGGCTTCGAAGCGGGCGTTCCCCGCGGAGTCCAGCGGCAGGACCTGATCGTTGGTGAAGAAATACGGCAGCAATTCCAGTTCGACCGCGCCGGATTCGCCGAATGCGCAGCGGACCATGTAGCCGTAACGCCAGAGTCCCTCATAGCGGCCGTCCTTCGGAAAATAGAAGTTGCCCGGACAATAAACGATCGGGGTGCCGTTCCAGTTCTCGTATCCTTCCGGACAATGCGTGTGACAGTTGAACACCAGTTTCGCGCCTGCGTCCGCAAAAGCGCGGCAGTACTGCACCATCCGGGGCGACGGGAAGGGATTGGTCTCGTGTCCGCCGTGAAGCGTGACGACGACGCAGTCATATTGTTTCGCCGCGGCACGGACCTCGGCAACATCGCGGAACGGGTCCTGCGGCGCGCTGCCGGGCTTGTCCGCTCCGGCGCCGCCGAATTCGTTTTCCGCGAAATTGAAGACCGCGACCGTTTTCCCGCGGACGTTTTCGATCAGCGGAGCGCGGGCCGCTTCCAGATTCCGGCCGGCGCCGACGGTTTTCAGTCCGCGTTTATGCAGCGCGTCGATCGTTTCCAGCACGGCCGCGGTGCCCTGGTCGCCGATATGATTGTTGGCCAGCATGGCGACATTGAAGCCGGCGGCGGTGATGATCTCGATCGACGGCTCTTCGGAATTGAGATTCGGCCCGGATTTGATGATCGGATCGAGCGTGAGAGCGGTCGGAGTTTCCCACTGGACCAGCTTCAGGTCGCCGCGGGCGATGAAATCGCGCACGGGCGCCAGCACGGATGCGTAATCGGGATTGCTGACCTTGCCGCCGTTGCCGCCGGGACAGATGTCCCCGGCCAGCATCATGCTGAACACTTCTTTTTCGCTGCCGAACTTGACTTTCATATTGCCTCCTGGATTATATACCTGATGTAATATATACTGCGATATGCAAAAAACAAATCCGCATGCCTGGGCGGAACGGTTATTCTTTTCCGTTCCCGGTCGTTACTTGCCGCCATCGGATTCGAAAACCGTCTTCCGATATTCGGTCGGAGTCATTTTATTCATTCTGCGGAAAAAACGGGAAAAATAACGGATATCCGAATATCCGGTCATTTCGGCAACTTCTCCAATCAGCAACCGACGGTTGCGGAGCAAATCCAGCGCAGTCCGGTTTCGCAGTCTCATTACCATTTGACCCGGCGTTTCTTCCTTGTGCAGTTTCCATTGTCGGCGGAAGGTTGAAGAACTCAAGCCGTAATGTCTGGCTGCTTCTTCAAAATCAATGTCTTCCGAGTAATGGTTGTTGATATAACCTTCAATTGCATCGATGGGGGTCATTGGGGCTGCAGAGAAACTGCCGTAGCAAGTGCTGCAAAGCATTGCCAGTGCAAGACAATCCAACTGGGTACATATCCCCGGGGAAATGGGCCCGTTGAAAAGCTGCAGAAACATTTTCATATAAGTGAAAAACGGAGAATCTTTTTCGGGGTAAAATACTCCGAACTCATTCCTTGAAACTTTTTGATCTCCTAAAAACTGTTCAGGATGCTGAATAACGAAATAAAATTCGTTGCATGGCACAAGCGGTGTGGTCACCGCGTGTTCCCCTGGCAGAAAAAGCATGCAATGCGGTTTGGTTATAACCATTTCTTTTCCCCTGACACGAACAAGTAATTTCATATCGGGAGCCCCCTCACGATATGAAAAACTCAAATGGTCGAATACTCTGTCCACTGAAGTCATTTTAGTTTCCAAAAAACCCGCACGGGTCAGAGGACCCATTGACAAAGTCGCGCGTTCTATTGTATCATACCAAATGATCGCCATAACAAAAATGAAATACTTTTGAAAAAAAGTCTACATCATAATGATTGTTTCTTACGAAAATACTGGTATAATATACAATATGACAAGCAAAAATGCAAACAGCAAGGGGAAAAATATGTTTCTTTCCGCTTACACTTTGTCGTATGGCAACTGGACCGTGATCCCTTCTCATTGGGACAGATTATTCGGCGAGATGCGTGAAAACGGTTTCGATGCGGTTGATCTTTCTTTTTCAGAAAGTGAAGCGATGTATTCGATGCGTGCGCTCGAACAGCAGATCGTCATGGCGCACAAGCACGAGCTGAAGGTCCTGCTGATTCCGAGCCGTTTCGCCGGACGTTTCGCTGGTGCGCCGTATATGGTCAGCCCCTTTATTTCTGCTCATCCGGAATGGGCGCTGCCGGGTCATCCCGACTGCGGCTGCATTGACATTCCAGAAGTCGTCCGGGCCTCGGTCGATTTCATCGAAATGATCGTGAAAAGTTTTGATCCGGACGGCTTGATCTTCGATGAACCCAAAGAAGCGGAAACCCCGAGTACACATCCGGCCACCATTGCCCGTTACGGACATCCGGGGACGCAGGAAGAGGCTCGCCTGAGTATGCTGAGATATCTGCAAACTCTGATTATGGCGGCCAAACAACTGCGGCCGGAACTCTCGATCACCATTTTCAATATGCCGCCCACCTCGCCTGAATTTACTGCCCGGGCAGCCGCTTTGAAGTATGTGGATTATGCCGGATTTGACGGCACACTCGCCGGGAAAAGTTATTTCCATGAAGCGGTGTGCCGCACGAAAGCATCAGTCCTTGAACTTTGGCCTCGCATCTGCCGGGAAGCCGCCGGAAAATGCGGAACTTTCGCCCTGCTGGAAAATATTCTGATCCCCGCATCGGAGCATGACGAATACCGGCAGGAGCTGGAGACCACGCTGGCGCAGGTCACCCCCGACCATCTGGCCTGTTATTATTACGGACACAATAACGAAGAACCGGAATACATCCAGAAAATCACCATGGATGCGGTCCGCAGTATAAAATAAAATCAACGAAAGGAAGACAAGATGCAAAAGAAGACCGTCGCAGACTCCAACTCATATTTCATATCTCATATCTCATATTCGAAGCGTAAAATGCCGCGATATTTTACGCTGATAGAGCTCCTCGTGGTGATAGCGATCATAGCGATCCTGGCGGGAATGCTGCTGCCGGCGTTGCAGAAGGCGCGGGACCGGGCGAAAGCCATTTCGTGCACCGGCAACTTCGGCAATCTGGCCAAGGCCAGCGCTCTCTACTGCGATGACAACAACGGCTATTATATCGCCATGTACAATTCGCATGTGTGGAGTTCGTCTTCGCATGAAGCTTTTATCGGGAACACGGGCTATCCGTGGGTGGATTCCAAAAGCACCCGCAACGGGATGCTGGCACAATATCTCAACATCAACGACGGACGGCAGATCGGCGGCTGGACAAAAAGCGGCTCGAAATATCTGCCCGGCAAATTTGTCTGCCCCAGCGTCAATATCAATGATCTGACAGCTGCCGACGGCACGGCCGATAAAAGTATCTACGGCATCGCCATCAACTCCAACTATGGTTTGCCGGAGCCCTGCGTCAAGCAATCAATGGTCCGTTTCCCTTCCAGAAGCGCACAGATGCAGGAGGGGTCGGGCGCCTCTCCCCGGGTCCAGTATGACGGCAGCAAAGACAGTTACCCGCGCTTTTCCCACGGCAGCAAGCCGCCTTATCTGGGCAGAAAAGTTTTTGTTCCCAGCGGCGGCATGGAAAATGTCGCCTTCGCGGATTTCCACGTCGGCATGGTTTCAGCCCGGCAGATCCCAATCCGGAATATCCAGCTGAGCGATGAATACTCATCCAGTTTCTGGGATCCCACCTCCAAAGTCGCATGGTCCAAATAAACGGCGGCCAAAAAATGAAACAAATCGTCTTCTTTTTATTCATTTCACTGGGCGCAATTCTATTTGCATCCGGAATTTTGGTCAATCCGGATAATGCTCAGATCGTGCTATCAAAAGAATGCGGCGGCATCGCCGAATTTGCGGCAAAAGATCTGCAGCATCATTTGAAACTGATCACCGGAAAAACCGTTCCCATTGTCGAAAAACCGCAGAAAGGAAAATTCACCTTCAAGTTCACCTGCCCGCTGGGGATGAAACCTGAAGAAGCCCGTTACGAGGTGACAAGCCAAGGCGTCACCTTTGCCGGTGACGACGAAAAATGCCGCAAAGGTGATCCCTCTGCATTCGACCGCCGCCGGACCGGTTCGATCAGCGCAGTCGCCGAATTTATGGAACGTCAACTTCAGATACGCTGGGTGGCGCCGGGAGACGATGGTGTTTTTTATGTCCCGGCACCGGAACTGAAACTTGCGGAAGGAAAATTCAGCTGGGATCCCGGTCGTCTGGTCTCGCGGAGCATCCGGCCGGACTATCCGGGCGGCTATTACCGCAGCGGCAGAATGAATATCGCCGGCATGCCGGAAAGTCTGCAATGTACCAGAGAAGAATATATTGCCGGAAGCATCCGGAACCGGATCTGGATGAAGCACCACCGCATGGGCGGCAGCACTTACATTCCATTCGGACATGCCTTCACCCGGTGGTGGCAATGGTTCGGGAAGGAACATCCGGAGTATTTCGCACTCTACAGAGGCAAACGCGCGCCGGCCAATCCGATGAAGCCGCAAACGGTCAAGATGTGTGTTTCCTGTGAGGCTTTGCAGGACAAGATCGTGGAACTGTGGGCGGCCAGGAAGCCCCGTCCCGCCTATATCAATATCTGCGAAAATGATTATGTCGGCTATTGCGAATGCGAAAACTGCCGCAAGCTGGATGTGACTCCGCCCGGGGAAAAGTGGCAGGACCATTTGAGCGACCGGTATTTTCATTTTGCGAACCGGGTGCTGGCCAAAGCCCGCAAGATTGATCCCCGAGTCCGGGTATGTCTCTATGCCTACGCGTCCTATGCCGACCCGCCGGCGAAGGTCAAGGTGAGTCCCGGCGTGGTCATCGGTCAGGTGACCGGGATGGGTTCGCTGGAAAAAATGCGGAAAAAATATGCCGGATGGCGGAAAATGGGCGCCGATATCATGTTTCAGCGTCCCAACGACCTGCATTACAATATCGGACTGCCGATGGGCTTCGAAAAGCAGCTGTGGGAGGCATTCCGGATCGGTTATGAAAACGGCATCATCGGGACCGACTACGACTGCAGCCACGGTTTCTGGGCCGCCACGGGGCTGGCCGAATACATTCTGGCGCGGGCACACAGTTATCCGGAAGCTTCTTTCGAGGAACTGTTCGACCATTACTGCGAAGGCTTCGGCAATGCCGCGCCGGAGATCAGAGAATATTACACGTTCTGGCGCCGGAATCTTTGGGAAAAACAGATCCTTCCCAACCGGGCGGAACTGGCGGCGAAGGTCGGGCGTTACGGCGATTTCCGGCAGGGATTGATGAAGCGTCTTTCCCTTTTTTATCCGGAGTCCGTCTTTGAGAGTTCGGGAAAAATCCTCGACCGGGCGATGGCCAATGCGAAAACTCCCGTGGAAAAGAAACAGGTCGCCTGGCTTCAGCTCAGCCACCGGCATTTTGCCCTGACCGCAAAGGCGATCTGCGCCCCGCCGGAAAAGAAACTGGCCGCTGCCCGCGAACTCTTGAAGTTCCGGCTGGACAACCGGGAGAAATTGAACACCAATCTGCTGCGGCAGACGGCGATCGAGATCCGGTTCGAGGACCTGACCGGAATTTCCAAGGCGGCAAAATTCCAGGATATGCTGGAGGTGCGACCGGTTTCGACCCGCTGGCTCTTTGCGCCCGATCCGCGGAAAACCGGTATGGCCGAGGGTTGGATGAAATGGCCGTGGTACAAATACAAGGCGGAATGGTCGCCGATCTACGTCGATGCCGCCTGGGAAAAACAGACCCGCGAAGACGTGCCCCAAAAGCTGAAGGAATTCCTCAAAAGTTACAATGGCTTCGGCTGGTATGCGCAGAGCATCCGGATCCCCGCCGGCTGGCAGGGACAGAAAATCGGTCTTTTCTTCGGCGCGGTCGATGAAGCCGCGCTGATCTTCGTCAACGGCAAACAAGTCTACAAACGTGAATTCAAGCACGAGGATGACTGGCGGGCTCCGTTCATCGTCCCCATCACCGAATTCATCGACTGGAACCGGAAAAATCAGCTCGTCACGGTCCGGGTCGAGGACAACGACGGTGCGGGCGGAATCTGGCAGCCGGTCTATCTGGTCCGGATGCCGTAAAAATGCCGTTCTGCCGCAGTCTTCGGGTCCTCAGTATTTGGTCGCTTCCGGCTGCCAGGTCTGTCCGTTGTAAGACACATTGCCCTGAATCGGATAGTCCGCGAACTTGATCGTGTCGATGTGCATGTCCGCCCGCATGAAATTCGCTTTCCCGTTATGCCGGGGCGGAACGATCTTGCATTTCCCGTCGAAGCTGGAGGAATAAGTGCCGCAGCGGTAATCGGTATTGCCCCAGCCGGAACTGTCGGCCATGAAAATGGTCCGGGACGGGCGGACGACCTGACGCAGCTTCAGGAACTTGGTCCCGCTGCCGCCGAAGAAATTGGCGTTGAACGCCAGCGACAGATACACGGTATTGTCTTTGGTCGGGAGACAGGGCATGACCGGGATATCATGAGTGATGAAACAGTGGTTGGAATCCGGCATGGAGGGGCAAGCCAGTTTGTTCTTGCGAATCTCGCCGGAATCGGTCTTGTAGCAGCCGCCGAGAAATTCCTCGTCATACTTCCACGGCAGGTAGGAGGACATGGTGGAGGTGGTCCGCTGGAACCAGAACCACGGTTTCGTGGCATAATTGCCGCTGTTGCCATAATGGGAGGGGTAGTATTCGTTGTTGTCGTCCTGATACAGAATCGTAGATTTACCGATGGAAGCGAAATTGTTGACGCAGGAAATGGTATGCGCGGACTGTTTCGCCTTGTTCAGTGCGGGCAGCAGAATCCCGGCGAGGATCGCGATGATCGCGATCACCACGAGGAGTTCTATCAGCGTAAAGCTGCGTTTCCGCTGGAATGATGAATGATGATGCTCCGACTTGCGGCGAAGCCGATACTGATAACTGATCACTGAAGACTGATTTCTTGTCCGGTTCATGTTCTGTTTCCTTTCTACAGTTTTCTGCATATTGTATGTTGTTTGTATCTCGTTACGGAAGTTTTTCCAGTTTCACGCCCCAGAGCCGGTTCCAGGCGTCTTTCGGCTGATTGTTCATGCTGATGAGGAGCGCATACCAGGAATCGGTCGGAATCGTGATGACCTGTTTGACCGTAAGCTGACCGGGAGCCGGCTTGCAGGAAAAACCGATCAGTTCCGGCGTGCGGAACCGCTGTTTCCGGAGCAGTTCGATATCCTTCAGCGCGGCGGGATCGAAATTCGGCACCTGATACAGGCTGAAGTTGATCGAATTGCGAAATGCCAGACAATGCGCGGAGAACCGGTAGACTCCGGCGGGCAGATAGACATAGTGTCGTATCTCAGGATATTTCCCTTCGCCGATACGGAGATGGTTGTTTGCGGCTTTCGCCTGAACCAGCCCCCAGCGGCTCTTGTATTCATCGGTCCGGACAGAACCGACCTGTTCGTAGAAATACCAGTCTTCGAGCTCGGGATATGCACCGCGGACATCCGGATTTCCGGGCGACTTGAATTTCTTGAAACTGCCGTTCCTGATCATGTTCTGCGCGGGCTTGCCGGAAATCTCGTTCAGGCGCAGCGCGATCTGGGTCATGCCGGGACACTCCTTGCGCATTTTTTCCCAGAACTGCACTTTCTCCCGCCGCTTCATGCCTTTGCATTCGCGGTCTTCCAGATTCTTCAGCGCGATTTCAATCGATTCGTAGAGATAAGAGGAAACCACATCGCGGAAATTGTTGAATATGGGGTTCAGCCGGGGCGGCTTCTTCGGGTCGCGGAGCGCGGTGACATAACGGTAGATGCAGAGATCGTCCTTACTGATGAGATTGTCCCAGATCTGCTGGAATTTTTTGTCCAGCGCCGCCGCGCGCTCGCCCAGGTCGCGGATCTGCCCGATCGTGAGACTTTTGTCGTTGCGGAGCCGTTCGGCAATGAGATAACGGTCGGCCATGCAGCGGACATATTCGAAGTAATTGGCGACGACCTGGAAACGGCGGCGTTCGACGTCGGTCATCTTCGCGGCGGCCGCCTTTTTCAGCAGTTCCGCCAAGTGGTCGGTATCGCCCTGATCGAGACCGCGGTAGGCATTGATATGGTATGCCGGAGACGGCGCCCAGGAATGCAGTCTGGAACCGGCGGGGACCTCTTTGCTTTCCGGATCGGTCGTTTTCTTTTCCTTTTCCGTACGGGCGCGCATCCGGTCGTCGATCTGTTCCCAGAAATCGTAATACGCCTTGACATACGGTGCGGCTTCCTTGCCGAAGGCCTTGGTGCAGTATTCCGTCATGACCTGGTCCACATCGGAATCGATGTTCCAGAGCAGACGTCCGACGACATACTGTTTCGGGCCGTTGGCGGCCTGGATCATGTAGATTTCGCCGAAATATTCGCGCAGACCGATCTTGTGCAGATGGCGCAGGTTCGCCGCGATCTTTTTCGGATAATGCGGGATCAGCGGATAACGGTAGTCGAACTGATGGTCCCAAAGCCCCATCTGTTTCAGACCGTGCGCGGCGAAGTTGTCGAAATTCACCGGATTGGTGCCCATGCCGATGATGCCGGGATGAATTTTCGCACGGCTCGGCACTTTGGACGTGTTGACGTGATACAGCAGAATGATCGCTTTGACGTTCGGGTCTTTCCGCCGCGCCAGATTCAGCACTTTTTCATAAAAGCGGAAAAACCGGTTGGAGTAATTGGACGGGGTGACGCCGCCGGGCTCGTCCAGCGCTTTGCAGAGTTCGCATTCGCACATGTTGCCGCCGCCGTCGTTGACCGCCAGACTGGCCGCATCGCTGCCATAGGAAGAGGTGTTTCTCAGCAAATGCTCGGCGCAGATACGCTGCACATCGGGATTGCCCAGACACGGCGTCCAGTCGCATAGCTGCTTGCGCGGATTATTGTAGCGTTTTCCTTTCACCAGCGGGAAATATTCCGGATGAGCCTTGCCGTATTTGGACGGCAGGATCACCCTTCCCAGCGCATGCCAGGCGATATTGCGTCCGCTTTCGCCCATTGCCATGAGCTGGAACTGCTTGTCCACGAACTTGCTCATGGTCCAGCGACGGGTGTTGAACGACGGAATCTCCCGGATGTCGATCTTTTCCGGCATCTTCCATTTGGACCGGTCGGGGATCACCAGACCGTCCTCGCCGGGACCGACGATGTCGAACCCGATCTGCGTGCGGAGAAACCAGTTGGCTGGATAGTGATAGCCCCATGGGTCGCGGCTCATCAGCAGACAGACCTTTTTCCCCTTGACCGTGGCGGGGTAGCGGATGATGAAACTGTCGCCGGGCTTGCCTTCCAACTGTTTGGCGTATTCGCCGCCGACGGTGTCGGCGCTGGCAATCACGAAAACCGTCTCGGCATTGGCCTGGTCGAACGGAACGACTTTCACGGGTCGGCGGAAACACTTTGCCAGCCGCCCGGCGAACAATTCGGCCACCGTGTCGCCGCGGCCGGCTTTGGAAACTCTCGGTTCGTTCGGATTCGGCAGGAACGTCACCTGGAACTGTTCCGCCGCCATCGAAATCATTCCTGCCGCCGCAAGAAGAAGACCTGCCGCGATCGAATGAATCTTCATCGTTTACTCCTCCTGATTTGTTTTTATTCGAACATCCACGTTTCTCAAGGCAGTTTTTCCAGTTTGAGCCCCCACAGGCGGCACCATGCGTTCTTCGGCTGGTCGTGCATGTAGATCATAAGCATATACCAGCTGTCGGCGGGAATCTTGATGACCTGTTTGACCGTGAGTTCACCCGGAGCGGGCTTGCAGGTGAAATTGATCAGCTCCGGAGTGCGCAACGGCTGCTTTCTGAGCAGCGCCAAGTCCTTCAGCGCGGCGGGATTGAACTCCGGCGACTGATAGATTTTGAAATAAATCGGGGTCTTGGTGGTCCGGCAGCGGGCGGTAAAACGATATACGCCGGCGGGCAGGTAGACATACTGCCGGATTTCGGGATATTTTCCTTCGCCGATGCCCAGATGATTGGACGCGGATTTCGCGGGAATGATCTTCCACCGGCTCTTGAATTCATCGGACTGGATGCTGCCGATCTGTTCATAGAACAGCCAGTCTTCGAGTTGGGGATGGGCGCCCCTGACGTCCGGATTGCCGGGCTTGAATTTCTTGAAGTTGCCGTTTCTCAGCATATTCGGCGCGGGCTTGCCGGAAACCTCGTTCAGGCGCAGAGATATCTGAGTCATGTCGGGGCACAGTTTCTTCTGTTTTTCCCAGAACTTGACTTTCTCGGCGCGTTTCATTCCCTTGCATTCGCGTTCTTCCAGATTCTGCAGCGCAACATCGACCGATTCGTAGAGGTAGGAGGAAATCACGTCGCCGAAATTGTAGAAAATCCGGTCCATCCTCGGTTTTCTCCCATCGCGGGGCTGTTTGAGGTAACGGTACAGACAGTTGAGGTCCTTGCTGACCAGTTCATCCCATATCTGCTGGAACTTTTTGCCGATCTCCTCCGCCCGGAGGGAGAGTTCGCGAATCTGTTTGATCGTGAGACTCTTGTCATTGCGCAGCCGGTCGGAAATGAGATACCGGTCGGCCATGCAGCGGACGTATTCGAAATAGTTGGAAACGATCTTCAGCCGGCGCCGTTCGACGTCGGTCATCTTCGATGCGGCGGCTTTTTTCAGCAGGTCCGCCAGCTTGTCGGTGTCGCCCTGATCGAGACCGCGGAACGCATTGATGTGGTAGACGGGCGCCCAGGGACGCTGCCGGGAACCGGACGGGACGAAGCCCTTTTCTTTTCCGTTTTTCGCCGGATCGGCCGCCGGTTTCGTTTCCGTGCGGGTGCGCATCCGGTCATCAATCTTTTCCCAGAGATTGTAATAGGCCTTGACGAAGGGCCCGGCCTGCGGACCGAACGCCTTGTTGCAGTATTCCGTCATGACCGCGTCCACGTCAGTGTCGATGTTCCAGAGCAGACGTCCGAGGACATACTGCTTGGGTTCGTTGGATGCCTGGATCATGTAGATTTCGCCGAAATATTCACGCATGCCGATCTTGTAAAGGTGACGCAGGTTAGCCGCCATTCTTTTCGGATAATGCGCGATCAGCGGGTAACGGTAATCCAGCTGGTGATCCCAGAGCCCCATCTGTTTCAGACCGTGCGCGGCGAAGTTGTCGAAATTCACCGGGTTGGTACCCATGCCGATGATGCCGGGGTGAATCTTCACATGGCTCGGCACCTTGGAGGTGCTGGCATGATACAGCAGAATGGTCGCCTTGACGTTCGGGTCTTTCTGCCGCGCCAGCTCCAGCACTTTCGCATAGAAACGGAAGAAACGGTTGGAGTAATTGTCCGGCGTGACGCCGCCCGGTTCGTCCAGCGCTTTGCAGAGTTCGCATTCGCACATGTTGCCGCCGCCGTCGTTGACCGCCAGACTCGCCGCGTCACCGCCGTCCTTGTTGCAGGGCTTTCTCAGCAGATGTTCGGCGCAAAGCCGCTGTACGTCGGGGTTGCCCAGACACGGCGTCCAGTCCATAAGCGCTCTGCGCGGGACAAAGCGTTTGCCTTTCACCAGCGGGAAATATTCCGGATGAGTCTTGGCGTGTTTTTCCGGAACGATGATCCGTCCGAGGAAATGCCACGAAATATTGCGGCCGCTTTCCCCCATCGCCATCACCTGAATCGCCTTCTCGACGCGCTGGCTCATGGTCCAGCGCCGGGTGTTGAACGAGGGACTCTCCTTGATGTCGATCTTCGCGGGCATCTTCCACTTGGACTGGTCGGGGATCACCAGACCGTCCTCGCCGACGCCGACGATGTCGAACCCGATCTGCGTGCGGAGAAACCAGCCGGCCGGGTAGCAGTAGCCCCAGGGGTCGCGGCTCATCAGCAGACAGACGTTCTTTTTGCCTTTGAATTCGACCGGATAGCGAATGATGAAACTGTCTTTCGGCAGACCTTCTAGGATTTTCGCATATTCGCCGCCGGCGGTGGCTTCACTGGTGATCACGAAAACCGTTTCGGCATTCGCCTGTTCGAACGGAACGATCTTCACCGAACGGCGAAGACACTGGGACAGCCGTTTGGCGAAAGTTTCCGCCACGGTGTCGCCCCGGTGCAGTTTGGGAACCGCCGGTTCATTCTGATTCGGCAGGAATACCACCTGGAACTGTTCCGCTGCGGTGACGATCATTCCCGCCGCGAGGATAAGACTTGCCGCGATCAAGTGAATCTTCATTGCTTTTCTCCTCTGTCCTTTATTTCTTACTATTGGTCTTGCCTGTCGTTTTCCGTTCGGTGATTTTCAGCACCGCCAAGCCGTTGCATTCCAGCCGGACGGGCAGAACCAGTCTGCCGGAATGCCACTGGGTCCCGACCGGGGTCCATTGTCCCTGCGGGGTCAGCAGTTCGGTCCGGGCCGGTTCCGCCGCACAGCGGAGCGTGATTTTTTCCAGCGGATCGAAAGAGAGATTGAACACCCCGAGCACGTCCTCCCCGGAGGCCAGCCGGCGATGATGCAGCATAATCCATTGATTGTCGTCCGCGGCATACGGAATCCGGCCGCCGTTGAGACGGTCGAGCACCATGAGCAGCCAGGCTTTGCGGTCGTCCCGCGCCCAAACCCATCGGACCTGATTATGATACGCAGTAGTGCAGACCGTGCCGCCGGCGGGATTGCGGTAAATCACGCAGCCGGGACAGACTACTTTCGAATTCCGGGCGTAACTGTTGGGCGCCAGCCTCAAAACGGTGACGGCCTCTGCTTTCGGATCGGTCGGTTCCAGATACGGCACCTTCGGGTCCAGCGACAAGGCATAATAATTTTTCTTGTCGGAGGAAACTTCCCGGTTGTAGGTGAATGCCCGACGTTCCGCCCGCACGCCGAGCCAGTCCGCAAAACCGCGTCTGGTCAGCGCGACCGCCGCCGGACCGTCCACCAGAACCCGGCGGGACAGCAGTTGTTTGAGCTCGTCGTCGGTAAACCGCGCCACCGTGCTTTCCCCGGCGATCGCATAAATGCCGTCGAGCGTGTAATCGAACGAAGCGGTGAACGGGATGCCGTAAATGCCCAGCGCATTCTTCACCCAGCTTTCCGCGGGCGTAAAATATTCCAGCTGCGTGCCGGCCGGATGCCATTGGATGAACTGCCGGTGCAGCGGAATGATGATCCCCTGCGGACTGGAACCGCGCACGGTCCGCGCCAGTTCGGGATAAAAGGCGCGGTGTTTTTCCAGTATCTCGGTATATTTCGGGCTGATCGGGAATTTGCCGCGGATCCCGTTCACATACCATATCTTGGAACCGTTGAGCCCGGCGAAAATCGCCGATCCGATTTTCTCGTGGAAGGTCTGCGCGGACTTGCTGAACAGCGAATGCGGACAGGTGTCCGCCTCGTCCAGCAGGATCGGGATGTCGCGGTAGGCCTGGACCTGTCCGAGCGAAAAGAGATGATTCTGCGGCAGGTCCAATGCGGTCTGTTCCGTGTAAAAACCGCTGGCGATACGCTGGACCGGCGGCTGTTTTTTTCCGGCGATGGCTTTCGCCGCGGCATTGTAATACTGCAGCTCCCAGCCGGGAGAACAGACGCCGGCGGGAATCGACGGATCGACCGAATCGATTGCCTGACGGATCAGCTGACAGACGCCGAGGATCGTATCGCGCCGGAGCTGTTCGAAGGCAGTGAACACGGGGTCGCCGATCTTGCATTCATTCACCGCGAGACGATATTGTTCCGGGGTGAAATTACGGCCGGTCCGCCGGTTGAATTCCGCCGTATGCCGCTCGCAGAAACATTCCGCGCCTTTCCCGGAAAAGCCCCGGATGTCGTCGTCGCCGAGAATGAAGCAGGGTTTTTCCTTCGCCAGCACCGCGACCGTATCGAAAATGTATTTCCGGAATCCGGGGTCCAGCGGACAGAACCGTATCTGCGCACCGGTCGTGCTCACGGTCCGGGTCCACGATTCCGATTTATCCGCAGCGGAAACGCGGTGACCGAGAATGCTCTGGATCAGAATGCCCGGACGCACGGCGCTGCCGGACAGTGCCCGGCTGAATTTCCGGTAGCTTTCGATCAGGATTTCCGCTTTCCGCGAGGCGGGTACGCCTTCCGGATGCAGCGTCAGGCTGTATAAGGCAATATTGATCCCGGTCCGCTTTTCCAGTTCGATCATTCTCTGTGCCTGCTGCTGTTCCTGTCCGATGCTGCACGGCACCACGTTGAAAAACAGATAACCAGGCTCCGCAGCGGTCATCCCCGCCGCAGCCAGCAGAACTCCGGCGGCCATCAGATGTTTTTTCATGGGATCAGTTCCTCCTGTTTTCTTCATTTGCCGCGTTCCCCTGGAGTTTTTTCCGCGGACGCGATCTCCGTCACGGACCAGGAATCGACCAGCAGTTTCGCGCCGGGCTTCGGAATACGGTTCCAGTTGCCGAACCAGACGTATGGACGGAAATATTTCGTCCCTTTCCAGAATTTCCGGGCTTTGCCGCCGGTTCCGCCGGGTTCGTGTCCCTCGGAATGCAGCCGGACGACGGGGTCGCACCCCTGCCCCGCGGGCACCCAGCCGGCCGCCAGATCATACATGCTGTGCGGATAATACGCATGGAACCGGGTCGGAGTCCCCGCGGGATAACTTTTCTCCAGCGGTTTTTTCAGCTCGATCCGGAGATTGCCGTTTTCATCGGGCTTCATGGTCTGACAGCGGGGCGAAATCTCGTAATTCGGCAGGTCCGAACCGTCTTTCTTCGCCCCGAACGCGACCACACAGGATTTGAACTTGGCGAAATCGGGGATCATCCCGAGCGTAAGAAATTTCTCGCCCGCGCGGGCGGAAACGACTTCACTGTCGGAACCGGACTTGACCCACACGTTGCGGATTGCGATCAGGCGTTTCTGCGCATCGTAAATCTCCACGCCGAGATACGCGCTGGCGGGCAGTTCTTCCGAAACCGAACGGAACGACACTTTCAGAACATAGGTTTTGGCGGGGTCGACGGGAATCAGCTTCCGATAAACCAGCGGAGTCGGATATTTGCCGCAGAGCACGAAACAGGGTCCCCTGCCGCGGGCGGACTCCGGAACGAGCTTCACCATCCCTTGCCAGGAAGCGGGGTTATCCGTTTCCGTCAGCAGTTCGGCCGCCTGCGGGACCAGCGCGGCGAGCAGCAGCACCAGAAGAAGAAGCGATGTCATTTTCATGAATTCCTTCGATTTCAACCGGGGACAGCAAAGTTCATCCGCCGATGGAAACTACTATACTGTCATTCCTTCGCAAAAGCAAGCATCAGAATATGTGTTATTTGAGCAATTTTATATTTTTTATGTGAAAGACTTGAAAAAAAATATTTGAAAGTTATATTATCGGCATGGCTGAAAAAATCTACACGGAAATCCGCGACGGCTGCACGGAAACCTATTCCGAGCACTGGCTGCGGAACAATCATCTGCTCCGCTGCGGGAACCTGAATTCCGCCAGCGGCTACGATCCGTTTTATTCCGCCCTGTTCCCCCGATACGGTTCGGAAACCATGCGCCGCAACATCCCCGCATGGTACCGGTTTCAGAACGCCGCGGAAATGACCGTGGAACTCCTGCTCGACGGCGTGATGCGCTATACGCAGGAAAATATCACCGAGGAAGTCCGTCCCGGCGAACTCTACATTATCCACAAAGGCTCCGACACCCGCTTCGAACAGCTCCCCGGCGAGCATTTTCACCGGCTCCGCCTGATGTTCTGCGGCAATCTGGTCATACCGCTTGCCATGTCATTGCAGCTGACCGGAAAACGGGTCATTCCGCTGCGCGATCCCGATGCACTGGCGGAAAAGTTCCGGAAGATCATCGATCTGCTCTGCGTTCACGCACCCGACGCGGGGGCGGAGATATCCAGCCGCGGATATGCGCTGCTGACCGCCATTGCCGCCGAAAGCGAAGGATACCGCAAAAAACTCCCGCCGCTGGCGGAAAAGCTGCTTATCGAACTCAGCAGCGATCTGGTCTGCCGCTATTCCGTGGCGGACTTAGCCCGGAGGCACGGCTGCGGCGTCCATACGCTGATGCGGATTTTCCGCAAACATCTGGGGATTCCGCCTGCGGCCTACCGGGAACAGCTCCGGTTCGAGCAGGCGTGCCAGCTGCTCCGGACCACCCGGCTCCCGATCAAGGAGATTTCCGACCGTCTCGGATATTGCGATCAGCTCTATTTCTCCGCGGCGTTCCGCAAACGCGCCGGCATGCCGCCGACCGTCTACCGCCGCAGCCGGAGCGAATCGAAATGGGAATGAGACCGTCAAAGAAGAGGGCTCCGGTAAAAAAAAGTAAAAATTTATCGTTGCCGTGCTGGTTATTAAAGGAAAATGTGATACATTAACAGAAATTTCGGAAGGAACCGTTTTTCCAAAGGAGAAAAGAGATCATGGATACGAGAATATGGCTGGACCGCTGTCACAAATACACCTTCATCGACAAGGAAAGCGGTTTTCAGGTGAATTTTGCCGGGATGCAGTTTGCGGACCCGGATATTGACAAAATGGCGGAACGCTTCCCCGCGGTCCATGCCGAAATGCAGAAGATCGAACTGGGCGAGATCAAAAATCCGGACGAACACCGCAAAGTCACCCATTTCACCGACCGTTCCGTCTATACCGGGACCTCGGTCTACTCCGAAGTGGAAGAGTTCGCCGCCGGCATCCGGGAAGGCCGGATCACCGGGTCGACCGGCAAACGGTTCGAGTCGGCGATCATCAACGGCATCGGCGGGTCCGCGCTCGGTCCCCAGCTGCTCCAGATGGCGATCAACGGTCCTTACTGGAATGAACTCCCGCTGGAAAAACGCGGAGGAAATCTGAAAATCTATTTCCTCGACAACACCGACACGGCGGGACTGGCCGACGCTCTGGCGGTCTGCGATCTCGAGACCACGCTGGTGGTCAGTGTCTCCAAATCCGGCGGCACGCAGGAAACCCAGAACAATCTGACCGTGTGCCAGGCCGAATATGCGGCAAAGGGACTGGATTTCGCCAAACATGCCGCGGCCGTCACCATGCGGGAAAGCAAACTCGATCAGGCGGCACGTTCCGCCAAATGGCTGCGCGTATTCGAGATGGCCGAATCCATCGGCGGACGCACCAGCGAGACCAGCATCGTGGGACATCTGCCCGCGGCGCTGGCGGGAATCGATTTCGAAGGACTCCTGCGCGGCGCCTGCCACATGGACAATCTGACGCGCAATCCGTATCTTTCGCACAATCCGGCCTACATGCTGGCCGCCATGTGGTACCTGGCCGGAAACGGCAGGGGCGACCGCAATATGGTAATCGTTCCTTATTCCGACCGTCTGATCCTGCTGTCGCGCTACCTCCAGCAGCTGGTCATGGAAAGTCTCGGCAAGGAAAAAGACCTCGACGGACAGACCGTCCATCAGGGACTGAACGTCTTCGGCAACAAGGGCGGCACGGACGCCCATGCGTTCATTCAGCAGCTGAACGACGGACGCGACGATTTCTTTGTGACCTTCATCGAAGTGCTGGAGGACGTTCTGGCCGCGCCGATTTCCGACGGAGTCGCCATGGGCGATTATCTTCACGGCTTCATGACCGGTCTCTCCAATGCCCTCCGCGCGAAAAACCGCCAGGTCATCGAAATGAGACTGACCAAAGTCTCTCCGTTCAATCTGGGCATGCTGATCGCATTGTATGAACGGGCAGTGGCGGCCTATGCCGAGCTGATTCACATCAACGCGTTTCACCAGCCCGGCGTACAGGCTTACAAGCTGGCCAGCAAGGGCATCATCCAGATGCTGACCGAACTGGAAGAGAAACTGCCCTCCGTTGCACCGTTTACCGGCACGGCCGGCGAACTGGCTGCAAAACTGGGAATGGAAGAAGAATACGAGGTGGAAGGTATTCTGGCGAAACTGGCCGCCAACGGACCGCGGCGGAATCTGCCCGTGAACCTGCGGAAATCTTGGAACAAGGACAAAGGCTGGGAATATACCGTGTCGGCAAAATAACGGAACCCCGCCTGAAAATCGATAAAGGAAACTTCTCGATGGAAGAAAACCGCACCGCAAAAACGGAGACCGTTTCCCGGACGACGTCAAACGATCCGGTCCAGCCCGACCGGACGGTGAAAAGCGTTCCCCTGCCCGGCATCGGACCAAGTGACCGAACCCAGCTGCTGAAGTCGGAACCGGCAAATCGGTCGTCGATGAGAAATCTGACGGCGCGGTTTTCGCTGGAAGTGTTCCGGAAAAAGAAATCAAATCCGGCGCAGAAAAAAGAGGAAGTCAGCGAATATTTCGGGCGGAACTTGACAAAATATACCAGCGTGCCGATCGAAAATGTTTCTCCGGATGAAGCGGATTCACTCCCGATGCTGGGGGCCCGATATGACAAA
>Ga0208297_1001105_pt1 | contig 31745 bp, 30 predicted proteins | sample LMS_cellobiose_e_FD_187367 | JGI IMG/M metagenome (GOLD analysis project Ga0208297, IMG submission 187367) | Rumen-fistulated moose microbial communities from Alaska, USA - LMS_cellobiose_enrichment (SPAdes) (version 2) | ecosystem: Host-associated > Mammals > Digestive system > Stomach > Rumen... | reverse complement strand
GCAGCAGTTCCAAAACAACGGGCGGCGATGGTATTACCATCGTCAACGTGCGCCCCTGCTTTGCCTATTGAAACCTTAATCGATTGCTTTGGCTTTGTCCGCCCGGCCTTTGTGTATTAGTCAGTTAGTAATGTGTAAAAAATAAGTTGCATCAGTTGGCCGGTTTGACGAGGTCGTTCCACTTACCGAGTTCCGGGGCGAAGACAACCTGCCTGGCAAGCCTCTTCTGGTACGATTCATCAATCGGTCGCTTGATGTCATAGTTTTTCGAGTTAATGTGAACATGTACCTTCAATCCCTTCTTCGTGGTGGTCATCGCGGCCCGGTCAGCGGCATTCTGCAAGTTCAGAAGTGGCGCGCCGTTCCAACAGCGTGTGATTTGCGAGAAGAGCCGGTGTTCAATGGGATTGAACTTGGAACAGTACGGAGGATAATGAACCATAAGAAGCCTGATACCCAGTTTGTTGGCAAGGTCCATAAGATCCTGCTTGACGATTCTGTGGGAGCTGGAGTTCGAGCCTCCGCCGTCTCACAGGATAACGAGGGTGTGGGCATCCGGGTATTGCTCCTGCAAGTGCTCCCTCCAGACACGTGCGATGTTGTCGCAGAGGGAGCCGACGAGGAGAAAGAAGATCCAGTCTATCACGACATGAGCGTATATCGCACCGCCGACATTGATGGTACCGCCAAGATAAATGCCCTCTGGCAGAACCTGAAGGCGAAGCAGCCCAAGGGCACGGGCATCAACCGCCAGTCGCCCACCTACGACTACGAGATGATGCGCATCGGCAAGATTCTGCCGAAAATCAACAAAGAGTTCAAGGCCGAGGACACAGCTGATTGATGAAACAGAAAAGATTCTGGATGCTCGCCGCCATCCTTGCCATCATCTGCGGCGCAGGCATGGTTGCCTGCTGCAACAGTAAAAGCGGCGGGCTGGAGCAGCCATACGTGCCCAAGGAGCCTGACTACGACAATTCCTCGATGTGGATTACGGCCGATGGAGATGCCGACGGCACGGGAGCCGATGTGTTCTATGTGGTCTCGACATGGGAGGAGGACTGGACCACCGATGACGGGCGGCTGTGCCACTACGCCGATGTGTGGAACGCCACGCACCGCGAGCATATGGCGACGGAAATAAGCAAAGTGGCGACCTATATGTCGCCCGGCAACCGATTCTTTGCCCCATACTACCGCCATACCACCATAGATGCCTGGGTGACGCAGGACGAGGACACCATTTCCCGGCGCGTCGCACTCGCAATGGACGATGTCTGCAAGGCCTTCGACCATTTCCAGGCTCGGCGCGACCATAGCCGCCCGCTCATCATTGCAGGCTTCAGCCAGGGCGGCAGGGCCATGGTGGAACTGCTGAAACACATGAGCGACGAGACCTATTCACAGCTGGCTGCCGCATACGTCCTGGGCTACAAGGTGACCAAGGCCGACATGGCGCAGTGCCCGCACATCCGTCCCGCCGAGGGCGAGACCGACACGGGAGTCACCATCTGCTACAACACGGTGAAGGACGTGAAATACATCAAGAGCGTCATCGCCGCTTCCGACATCTGCATCAACCCCGTGAACTGGCGCACCGACGCCACTCCTGCCACGCTGCACGACACCATCACCGTAGCCGTCTCGCCGGAGTACCATGTGCTCGTTGTCACCGGCTACAGCGGATCGGAGTATGCGCCCTACCGCGACTTCATCAACGTGGGCGACATCCACAGCTGCGAGCCATGGCTCTACAGCGATTGCCTTGCACGCAACATTGCCGTGCGGGCCTGGGCGTGGAGAAATAGAATAAAGCCACTTTCCATGTAAAACAACTCTGAAAATATGCGTAAACACTTTCTACTTTTTTTCATTGCCATAACCGGCATACTGGCCGGCTGCAACAAAAATGATCCGGAGACTCTGGCACCGAAGGACTACTTCACCCTGTGGAACGACTGTGAGGCCCTCACGGCCCTTCAGGAATATGTTCAGGATGTAACCAATCCTAAGTCGACCAACTATATCAAGGAAGAGGACCGCATCGCCACCTTCGATATGGACGGCACCTTCGTGGGCGAACTCTATCCCAGCTACTTCGAATACAACCTCCTGGAGTACCGCGCCCTGGACGATCCCGCCTATAAAGACAAGGCCCCTGAGGATGTCAAGGAGGCGGCACAGGCCATCCGTGACTTTGTCCGTAATGGAAAAGCACTCCCGAGCGGCTTCGACATGATCCACGCCAGGGCCGCAGCCAAGGCCTACGCCGGAATGACGGTGGCTCAGTTTGATGCATATGTCAAGGCCTACGCAGCCAAGCCCGCCAACGGATTCACCGGCATGACATACGGAGAGAGCTTCTACAAGCCCATGCTGGAAGTGTTCGATTACCTGAAAGCCAATGGCTTCACCTACTATGTGGTTTCAGGGTCCGACCGCTTCATCGTCCGTGCACTAGTGGAGGCTATCGGCATTCAGCCCAACCGGGTTATCGGAATGGACGTGAAACTCCAGTCCAGCGGCCAGGGAGATGAACCCGGCGTCAACCACACCTACGGCAAGGAAGAAAACCTTGTCCGTACCGACGAGCTGATCATCAAAAACCTCAAGACCAACAAGGTCCTCCAGATTCAGCAGGAAATCGGCAAGACGCCCGTCCTGTCCTTCGGCAACAGCGGCGGCGACAGCGCCATGCACAATTTTGCCTTAAGCAATTCCCTGAAATCGGCCGCCTTCATGCTCATTGCCGATGACGATGCCCGCGACCACGCCAACAGAGAAAAAGCCCTTAAACTTGGGCAGCAGTGGAAAGAAGCCGGCTATCACGTCATCTCAATGCGGGACGATTTCAAGACCATCTATGGTCCCGGCGTAAAGAAAGTGGATTTCGTCTTTTGACAAAGGTTAAGTAATGAAACAGAAGTGCCTCTGACAACAAAATTATTAGCACATCTTATGAAACGTTTACTTACTATCGCTCTGCTCTTAGCAGTAAGCTTCGCATCATTTGCCCAGCTTTCCAAAATTCCCCAGAGGAACGAAATCGTCTCCATCGAGGCTGACGGAGATACGGGAGATGCCGATTTTCTTAGCTCACTGAGCCAATTACTGAACGGCGGCGCAGAAATACGCGAGGTCTTCGATTCACCCTCAGAAGACGGAGCGCATCATTATTGGCTCTCCGTGGGACATCTCGGTTTCGGCGATGATATCGTGCAGGTCAATATTGACCCCGCCTTCGAACTATTCATTCCCCTTGGCGACAACTTGGAAGAAGCCCAGAAGACAATGGAAAGCCTGAAAGCCCTGTTCAAACAGCCAAAAAACAGCAGCATGGAGATAAAGGGTTGCCTCTGTTTCGGATTTCCCAATGCCGATAAACTGGAAACGGTAACCGCTACCTACCGCAAGCCCCTTATTAGCAAGATGCTGGAGTTCACCGTCCATCGCGATGGCTATATCCGTTCCTCGCATGTCCAGAAATCCGACTTCGGCTCCCTTGTAAGAGGCGTAAAGTTCTACCGCAAACTTCATCCCAAGCAGTAACAAATGAAACAGAAAAGACTTTGGATGCTTGCCGCCATCCTCACCATTATCTGCGGCGCAGGAGTACTTACATGCTGCGGCCATAAGGAAGACCCTGTGGTTTTGCCTACAGAGGACAGCAGCGCGTTTGTGACCATAACGGACGTGGTGCCGGATGTGATAATGGAAATCCGCTACTACGGAACCTACAACTTCGTAGGAGCACGCATCGACGGCTATGAAGAGCCTACGGCACTGCTGACGAAAAAGGCGGCCGAGGCACTGAAGGCCGTGAGCGACGCCGTGATGGCGCAGGGCTTCCGCCTCAAGATTTACGATGCCTACCGTCCCCAAAAGGGCGTGGATCACTTCGTGCGCTGGGCGGCCGACCTCAGCGACACCAAGATGAAGACCTACTTCTATCCGGACCTTGACAAGAGCGTGCTCTTTGAGCAGGAGTACATCATGGAAAAGAGCGGCCATACCCGCGGCTCCACCGTGGACCTGACGCTCTTTGACATGACTACGGAGAAGGAAGTGGACATGGGCGGCACCTTCGACTGGTTCGGCCCCGAAAGCCATCCGGATTTCTGCGGCAATCCCGAAACTGGCGAATACACCGGGGACAACAGTGCCAGCCCTGTAGGTCGCAGCATCACCCAGCAGCAGTTCAAGAACCGCATGATTCTCCGGAAGGCGATGCTGGACCACGGCTTCAAGCCCCTTGACAGCGAATGGTGGCACTTCACCCTTCGCGACGAACCCTTCCCGGACACTTACTTCACCTTCCCTGTAAAATAATAGCATAAATGAACCGTATTCTTCCCATATTTATGATAGCCGCAGCCTGCACTGCGGGCCTTACCTCCTGCAAGAAGGACGACCCTGTTCCAACCTCGGAAAAGACAGTCGAGCTGAAATGCGTCCAACCCGGCTATCTGAAAGCCGGAGACAAAGTGGCACTGATTTCCCCGTCCTACTTCACGCCGATGGAGAACGTCGAGAAAACCGTCGATGTCCTGCGCGGATGGGGGCTCGAGCCTGTCATCGGTCCCCATGTGGGCAAGGTCGTCGACGGCCGCTATGCAGGCACCGTCGCCGAAAGGGTCAGCGACATCCGGTGGGCGTTGGAGGACCCTTCCATCAAGGCCATCCTCTGCAACAGAGGCGGGTATGGAACCATCCAGCTCATTGACCAGATACAGCTTCCGGAACTGTCCTCCCATCCCAAATGGATGGTCGGGTTCAGTGATATCACCACCCTCCACGGTCTGTGGACCCGTGCCGGTGTCATGAGCATCCACGGAACCATGAGCTCCTTCCTGGCTTCCGGAGGCACAGACAAGACCAGCACCCTGATGCGGGACATCCTCCTCGGGAAGATCCCCAGGTACGAAATCCCGGCCCATCCGCAGAACATCACCGGCAAAGCCAGCGGCATCCTGGTGGGCGGCAATATCTGCACCTTCGCCCCCAACCTGGGCACGCAGGCCGATGCCACCCTCGGCAAGGATATCATCCTTTTCATCGAAGAGGTGGAGGAATCCATGCACAACATCGACCGACAGTTCAATATCCTTCAGATGAACGGTGTCCTGGACCGCTGCAAGGGCGTTATTCTGGGCGAATTCACGGACTGCGGTACGGAGTTCACCTTTGAAAACTGCGAACAGATGCTCCGGGAATATCTGCTCCGGTATAATATCCCCGTCCTCTGCGGCTTCCCGGCCGGACATGGCGACATAAACCTCCCGATGGTCATGGGCGCCCCTGTTACCATGGAAGTGCGCAGCGACGGTGCAACCCTCAGCTTCGACATCGATGGAGAACAGCAGACCGTAAAAACATCCGAGATTACCTCTCCCAAAACCAGCCTCTCAAGGCGCCTGACGCTCGCCGGGAAGAAACCCTTGTAAAAAATGACAGTCAACGATAGTAGAACGCGATGCCGGACCATGGCTTCAAGCCCCTTGACAGCGAATGATGGCACTTCACCCTGCGGGACGAGCCCTTCCCGGACACCTATTTCACCTTCCCTGTAAAGCAGTTAGCGAAATGAACATCACAGAACAAGACAAGCAATTTATGCGCGAGGCCATCCGACTGGCCAATGAAAGCGTGGAGCGCGGGGGCGGGCCCTTCGGAGCCGTCATCGTGAAAGCCATCAGAATAAGTCTTGACGATTACATCCTCTCCGGCGGCGGATTCAACGGAGAGAGCTACGACCACAAAACCGACCCCTCGGTGATGCTCAAGCTCTATTTCCCTGGTAAAATCCAACAGCCCCTGGACGAGATGAAGCTGGCCCGGAAGGTCTATGACCTGGGTATTCCCACACCAGAACCTGGAGAGTACGTAGTAACTGAGGATGGCCGTTACGGCATCCGCTTCAAACGCATCCTCGGCAAGAAATCCTATTCCCGCGCTACGGCCGACGAGCCGGAAAAGGTGGCGCAGTATGCCGCAGAATTTGCGCAGATGTGCCTGCAACTGCATGATACCCATGTAGATACCGCCCAGTTTGAAAACGTAAAGGACCGTTATTACAGGCTTCTGGAAGAAAATCCCTTCTTTTCATCGGCCGAAAAGGACAAGCTGGGGCGCTTCATTGCCGATACTCCTGACGAAGACACCGCCATTCATGGCGATCTCCAGTACAGCAATGCCATCTTCGCCGGGAACAAGCGCTATTTCATCGACCTCGGGGACTTCTGCTACGGGAATCACCTCTTTGACGTTGGCATGGTCTATCTCTGCACCGTCCTGGACAGGGAGGAATTCATCCAGGAGACCTTCCACATGTCCAAGGCCCTGGCCGTCAGGTTCTGGGAAGCCTTCGCGCCGGTCTATTTCGGCTCCGACCGTCCATTGAAAGACATAGAGGAAGAAATCGCCCCTTACGCCGGCCTCAAAACCCTTATCGTAGAACGCGATGCAAAGCAGCCCATGCCCGAATTCCGCGCTGCGCTTGTTTCTGTGTTGAAATAAATTTAGCCTATGAAGCCAGACGGTCTATTTGGACGAACTGGGATTTACTTATTAAAAATATGAAACAGATTTGAAGATATGATTCTTTCCGATTTATCATGGAGTATACGTGGCACATTGGGCCGGAAGCTGATGTCACTTGCACAAAAGTATGAAGATGTAATCAATTTTACGCTTGGCGACCCGGATGTCCCGACTCCTGAAGGAATCTGCCAAGCCGCTTACAAGTGTATCCGTGAGCATCGCACCAGATATACGGCAAGCGCCGGCATACCGCAACTCAGGGAAGCAGTAGCGTCCTACGAGTCACATAAGGCCGGGATTGAAATTCGTCCCGATAACGTGGCGATCACCGTCGGTGCTACGGAGGCTATACATCTGGCCTTCAGGATGCTCCTGAATCCTGGAGATGAGGTCATTATCATCGGCCCCAGTTGGGCGCAGTGCCCGAACAACGTGCTCCTGTGCGGGGCAAAGCCTGTGATAGCCGACCGATACACAGAAGGTTTTCTTCCGGATATGGACTATCTGCGGACTCTCGTAACAGACAGGACCAAGATCATCGTTGTCAATTCTCCGAACAATCCTACAGGCACTGTATATCCACTTGAGCTGCTGAGAGATATTGCCTTGTTCGCTCAGGAAAAGGGACTGTATGTTTTCTCGGATGAAGTGTATTCCGCGCTGGTCTATGACAAGCCTTTTCATTCCATATCAAAGTTCTTCCCCTCGGAAAAACTCGTCATATTCAATTCTTTTTCAAAAGCATTCTGCATGACCGGTTGGCGGGTGGGTTACGTCATAGGCGAAGCTCATTTCATCAAGAGGCTGGTCAAGATGCAGGAGAATGTAGCCGTATGCGTGAGTTCTGTCTCTCAATGGGCCGCCCTTGAGGCCATGACCCACGTCGACAAGTATGCAGCCCCCATACGGCATACATTCCTTGCCAGAAGAAAAGTGCTTGTCGATTCCATTGAAGGGATTCCTGGCATCCGATACGGTACACCCGAGGCTACTTTCTATCTGTTTGCAGACATATCGGCAACAGGGATGGATTCCCGCACCTTCTGTTTTTCGTTGCTGGAGAAGGAACATGTCGCCATTACTCCGGGTCTGTCTTTTGGCGACGCCTTTGACGCTTATGTCAGGCTTGCATTTACGGTTGAAGATGATGTCATTCAGGAAGGAGCGCGAAGAATACGGCACTTCATGGAAAACTTTTGAAAGCAATATGGACGAAGTACAAATGATAAACCCGGAAGACTACTTCCAGACCGGTGAGGGCGGAACGGCCCTTACCTACAACCATAAGGACGGCAAAACGCTGGCCAAGCTCTTCATGCCCGGCTTTGCGGCCGATACTGCCGCACGCGAGTTCCGGATTAACCGGGTGGTCTATGATTCGGGCCTTCCCACGCCTAAGCCCATCCGTCTTATCACGGACGGAACGCGTTTCGGCGCAGAATATGAGCTGATTCCGAACAAGCGTTCTTTCACCCGCATCATTTCCGAGGAACCGGAGCAGCTGGTGCCGCTGTCGGAGCGCTTCGCCCACCTGGCCCGGCAGATTCATAAGACTCCGGCCGATACATCCCGTCTTCCGGACATGAAAGAGTTGGTGCTCTACTGGATAGAGCGCAGCGAACATCTTCCCGAAGCCTACAAGCAGCGCTTCCGCCGTTTCCTTGAGGCGGTCCCTTCCGTCCCTACCTGCCTCCACGGAGACCTCCATATCGGCAATATCATCACCGACGGCAAACGAGACCTCTGGATTGACGTGGGCGATTTTGCCTACGGCGTACCCGAATGGGACCTTTCCATGATGTATTATGCCACCAACTTCATGTCGCCGGAGCGGGCCGACAACATCTTCCACCTGGACATCCCCACCCTCCGGGCCCACTGGACAGCCTTTGCCAAGGCCTATTGGGAAACGGAGTCGGAGGAGGAACTGAAGGCCCATGTACGGAAGCTCTATCCTTTCATCGCCACCAAAATCACATTCCTGGTAACGAAGCTCGGGGACGGAAAAGCCCCCTTGTCGGAAGGCATGTTCAGGCTGATTGACAATTACTTGCCATGATTCTGTCCTGCACCCATACACCCGAGAGTCGTGTCATTCCCTTCGAAGGCATTGAAAATGCCCGCGATATGGGAGGCCTTGTGATGGAGGACGGAAGAAAGGTGCAAGGCGGCAAACTCATCCGGAGCGGCAACCTCTCCAGGGCTACCGATGCCGACGTGGACCTCCTGACAGGCAAATACCAACTCTCCGACGTATTCGACTTCCGCTTTGATGCCGAAGCCGCAGCCGACCCGGACCACATCATCGAGGGCGTGACCTACACCCGTCTTTCCACCTTGCCTCAAGCCTTCATCGACGGCTTCTCGCAGGGCCGTGCCGACTCTTCGCAGGTGTCATCGAAGGATTTTGCCGCAGCGCTTGTAAACTACGCCGCGCTGCCACAGGCCCAGGAGCTTGTCAAGAAGCTTTATCCTGCCATCGTGTCGGATCGCCTTTCCCAGCGCTATTACGGGGATTTCCTTCGCGGCGTACTCGCTTCTGGGGGCGCATCCCTCTGGCACTGCTCGCAGGGGAAGGACCGTGCCGGCTGGGCATCGGCCTTTGTGCTGGTGGCCCTCGGCGCATCCCGGGAAGTGATTGTAGCGGACTTTGACTTGTCCAATGAAAGCTATGCCCCTTACGTAGAGGCGCTTTCGGCCAAGGTCAGGGAAAATGGCGGCGGCGAGGCCGAAGTCTCCTTCATCCGCGCCATGGTGGGCGTGAGCCGTGAGAATTTTGAGGCAGCACTGGACCTGATTGACCGGCGCTACGGCGGCCTCCGGCAGTACATTACCGCGCAGCTGGGTTTCTCTGAAGAAGAGCAAAATGCGTTGAAAGATAAATATTTGAAATGAGATGCGAACCATAGATTTAAGTTCCTGGAAACAGGTTGGAGAGGGCGGCAACGGGAAAACCTACGTGAATCCTGCCGATCCGGATGTTATCCTGAAGGTGAGCAAGCCTGCCTTGAGCACGAAGGAAAGTGTGACAAAGGAATATGAAGTATCCAAAGCCGTAGAGACGTTGGGCCTTTCTGCGCCTGCCATGTACGAAATTGTGCGTGTGGGGAATGCCTATGCCACGCTGTCTCAGGTAATCAAGGGAAAGAAGTCCCTCTCGCGCATTTGTCACGACTCTCCGGAGCGTTTGGAAGAAATGGCCGTTCTCCTCTCAACGGAAGGAAAGAAGATGTTCTCAACTCCGTGCGACACGGCTTTCTTTCCAAGCAGGAAGCAGCAGCTCCTGACCGTACTCTGCGAGAGTAAGTTCGTTAACGGAGAAATACGTGACAAGCTACTTGATTATGCCGTTAGCATTCCGGAGGACGGGCACTGCGTCCACGGGGATTTCCAGCCCGGGAACATCATTACTGCAGGCGGGAACTGCTATTGGATAGACCTGGACCGCTTCGGCTACGGCGACCCCATGTTTGACATCGGCCATCTGTTCCTGGTCTGTAACGTGTACTCTAAGATGAAACGGACGCAGGATATCTTCCACATGGACGAAGACCAGCTCCGCCACTTCTGGGATGCCTTTGCCAAAGCTTACACCGGGGGTGAAGATCATTCTGCCTTCGATGCTACGGCCGGCAAGTTCGCCTGTCTGGACATTGTCCTCAGGAACTGCTTTACTCCGCCAAGTTTTCTGGAAAAGATATTTCTCAAAGTAACTTTGAAAAAGATTGTAAAACAGTATTTTAAATAAATGAAACAGAAAAGACTTTGGATGCTCGTCGCTATCCTTGCCATCATTTGCGGCGCATGTGCCATCACCGGCTGCCGTAACAGGGGAGGCAGAACCTCGGACAAGGCCGATGCAGGCAAAACCTATCTCGACGCCATAGAGAAATATCTCGCAGACGAAATCGGGCAGCATTATGCCGACGGTGACATTTGCATTCCCTTCTACACCATCATTGACGTAGATGACAGCAGCAAGGAGGATATCAAGGTGAAGGGTGATTACTGGGTGTTAAAATACTATCTTGCCGGCGACACGCTCAAATGCGTTTCCGGCGGGCATTATCCGGGGCAGATGCACCTACGGCAATCGGAAGCAGACTTTATCGTTACGGCTTTTGACGAGGTTGAAGACGGTTCCCGTTTCATTCCTTCCGCCAAACGCATCTTCGGCGACAAATATGACGGCTGGCAGAAGGTCTATTCCGATGAGAAAGCCCGCGAAAAGGTTCGCGCAGCCGCTGTCGCCAGCTATGTCAAACACCACAATATTGAGGCCACCATGTATCAGGACTACGGCTGGGATGCCGTGAAGTTTTAATAAAACAACTATATGAAAATCAAACATTTACTCTTTACTCTCGCCGCTGTTCTTATGAGCAGTGCGGCTCTTTATGCCCAGACCCCGGAAGAGGTTGTGGCAAAAATGCAGGAACAACTTCTTTGCGCCGATGCGGAAGGCTATGCCATGGACATGACCATGAAGATGGCCATCGTAGGATCGGCTACGACACATATCTTGGTGCGAGGCGAGAAAACCAAGATCCAGATTGCCGGTAACAGCGGCAGCGAAATTGACTGGACAGATGCCACGACCAAGTGGGCATACGATCCGGCAAAGGCCGAAGTGAAGGTGAGTGCAAAGCCCGTAGAGGGAAAGAAGGATGGAGACCTTGCTCCTTTCATGAACCTTACGGAAGGCTACAAGGTGATCTCCAAAGGCGAAACCGCCGATGAGTGGATCTTCGTCTGCAAGAAACTCAGCACCAACAAGGACAAGGATGCCGCTAAGAAGATAGACCTGAAGGTCTCCAAAAAGACCTGTCTTCCCACCTTCCTCCAGATGAAAAAGTCCATCGTCACCATGACCATTGAGAATGTTGCCCTCGGTGTCACCGAAGACGAGGTTACCTTCCGTCCTGAGGATTATCCCGGAGTAAAGATTGTGGACAATCGCTAAGAACAACGATATGATTCACATCCATGAAGAGGCGGCACGTTGCCTGCTGTGCGAGGATGCTCCCTGCACGAAATCGTGCAAAACTGGCGATGTGGCCCGGGCCATCCGTGCTATCCGGTTCGGCAACGAAAAGCATGCCCTGCGTTTTGTCGCTGGCTGTACCGAAGTCGACCTCCAACGGGCGGAGGAGGCCTGTATCCATTACGACCGGCCTATCCGTATCCCTGAGATGCTGAGCGCAGCATGCCTGGATGCTGTCCGTGCAAACGGCGCGGTTCCCTCGCTTGCCATCACCTTCTGCGGCATCCAGTGCGAAAATCCCTTCTTCCTTGCCTCGTCGGCCGTGTGCACCAACTACGAGATGGTGGCGCGGGCCTTCGATGCCGGTTGGGCGGGCGTTTTCTACAAGACCATCTGCAAGCAGGACATCCGCGAGGTGTCGCCACGCTTCGATGCCGTGAAGAGCGATACGCGCTTTGCCGGATTCCGCAATATGGAGCAGTTGTCGGAAAATCCATACGAAGTGGACTTCGACATCCTGCGGCGGCTGAAGCAGGACTATCCCACAAAGGTGGTCGTGGCCTCTATCATGGGACAGTCTGAGGAAGAATGGGCCGAGCTTGCACAGATGGCCGAGGCCGCGGGTTGCGATGCCGTCGAGCTGAACTTCTCGTGCCCGCAGATGCGCCTTGCGGGCATGGGCAGTGACGTGGGGCAGAACCCGGAGCTGGTGACTTTCTATACCGCCTACGTAAAGCGCAGCGTGAAAATTCCCGTCATCGCCAAGATGACTCCCAATATCACGCAAATCAACAATCCCGCAATGGGAGCCTACTTCGCCGGAGCCGATGCCATCTCGGCTATCAACACCATCAAGAGCGTGACGATGAGCCACGAGGCGGAGGTCAGCGGCAAACAGACACTCTCGGGCTATTCAGGCCCCGCCGTGAAGCCCGTCGCCCTGCGCCACATCCTGGAGATGGCGATGAACCCTATCATGAAAAATGTGCATCTGAGCGGCATCGGTGGCATTGAGACATGGCGCGACGCGCTGGAGTTCATCCAGCTTGGCTGCCGCAATGTTCAGGTGTGTACCGCCGTGATGGAGTACGGCTACCGGATTATTGACGACCTTACACTGGGCCTCCAGAATTATATGGCCGAGCACGCCATCGAACGGCTCGACGACCTCGTTGGCTCAGAGCTGAAGAATTTCGTGCTGCCCTCCGACCTCGACCGCGATACCATTGTCTATCCGAAGATAGACCGTGAGCGTTGCATCGGCTGCGGTCGCTGCTATGTGTCGTGCATGGACGGCGGCCATCAGGCCATAGCCTTCGACCACGACACCCGACAACCACGCCTCCTTGGGCAGAAATGCGTCGGCTGTCACCTCTGCCGCCTCGTCTGTCCGACAGGCGCCATCAGCCTGACCAAGCGTGTCAACAAGAAAGAAAAGAACTAACAATTACAACAACTTCAACAATGAAACGTATCATTACCATTCTCGTGCTGGCAGCGGCCTGCACCTCGGCTTTCGCACAGAAAGCTCCTCAGAGCACATCTTACAGCTCTCTCAAGAACAACTACAAGGCATCCGATTACGTCAAGAGTGACGTTGACCCCTATTCCGTCTTCTGGATCGGTCTGGAATCTTTTGGCGCTCCCGGTACCGGCCAGCTCATCATGAAGGAAACCGGCCGCGGCTGGGCTTTCCTCGGTACCAGCGTGGTCCTCGGCGCCGTCTCCGGCACCCTGACCCAGAATGTAGTAAACATGATTGAAAAGGATGCCAACGGAAAATGGAACATCCCTGAGGCCAAGCAAGACAAAGCCCGTGGATACCTTACAGCAGTAGGTGGACTGATGCTTGCCCAGGTAGGTGTCAGCATCTGGTCCTGCATCGATGCCGTCAAGATTGCCAAGGTCAAGAACCAGTACTATCAGGACGCTGCCGGAAAACACGCTTTCTCCGCCACTGTCTATCCCAGCATCGACCTTGCCCAGACCGGCACCACCGTCGTACCTACTGCCGGTATGACCCTCGCCGTCAAGTTCTGATAACACCCTCTCTTACAACAATGCCACCGTTCGTCCATCCCTCCGGCCATTATTTTTTTTTCTTAGGAAAGGCTATATTTAGGCAGTCTAAACTGCTGCAAGTGTTTTCATCAGGGAAGGTATTCAGTCGGATTGTGCGGAACAAGGCCGGTTTCGGCCTTGCCGTTGTCATTTTCGCCGCTTTGATAGTGGAGGGTATCTCCCTGTTGCAGTATGGCAGGCTCCGGAAGCTTGTGATGCAGGCCGCCGAAAGGCAGTCCATGGTGGAACTGTGGACCAAGACGGAGATCATCAACCACACTTTGGAATCTGCCGAGGCGACCATCCATGACCATCTTTGGGACTTGAGCCGTAACCTTCCTTATCCGGATTCGATGTTCAGTGCGGCACGAAGGCTTGTGGAAACCAATCCGGACATCGTCGGAGGCTTCATCACTTTCATCCCCGGTTATTATCCCGGGAAAGGCGAACTCTTCGAGCCGTATGCCAGGAAATCCGGCGGCACCGTCAAGGTGAGCCAGATCGCATCCGCCGACCACGATTACACTGCAAATCCGGATTACCTGAAGGTACTTGCCGAGGATCGAGGACATTGGACCGATCCGTATCACTATGTCGATGAGTCCGAGATGGACCTGACCACATATTCATGTCCTCTCAAGGATGGTTCCGGCAGGACCGTGGGCGTCTGCGGGATAGACATCGACCTGTCCTGGCTGGGCGACACCCTCAATGTGTACCACAGCCTGCCATCTTCATTCACCATCGTCCTGACACGGGAGGGGAAACCCTTCGCGGGACCTTCCGGGAGTAGGGTCGCCGGGCAGGTCGTCAGGCTCCTCCATGACGGCGCAACAGTTCCTCCGCAGGCTGGTTCAGCGCGTGCGGGCATGATCGCTTTCCGGGACAGCCTTTCCGGAGACAAGGCCCTCTTGTACTATGCCTCAAGGAAAGACGAGCCGCAGTGGCAGGTCGCCCAGGTTATCTTTGAAAAGGAGCTTTACGGGAATATCCGCAAGAACCGGTTCATCGATTTCCTCCTGACCCTGATTGCGCTGACGGCCTTGTTCCTGATGATTGAGCGGTTCGCAAGGAACGAGAAGAGACTCAGGGATGCCTATGTGGACCAGGCAAGGATCGGCAATGAACTCCATATCGCGAGGCGTATCCAGGAAGAGATGCTGCCCAAGAAGTTCCCTCCTTTCCCGGACCGCACCGATGTTGACATATTCGGGTCCCTCAAGCCCGCCAGGGAAGTGGGAGGGGACATCTTCGATTTCTTCATAAGGGACGGGAAACTCTTCTTCGTCGTAGGGGACGTGAGCGGAAAGGGAATCCCTGCTGCCATCGTGATGGCGATGATACATTCCATGTTCAGCCTGGCTTCCGCGTCGGAGGATGATCCGGTGAAGATCGTCAAGGCCGTCAATGCCGAAGGATGCAGGAACAATTCTGCCGGGATGTTCGTCACCTGCTTCATCGGAGTCCTGAACCTTTCAAGCGGCAGGCTTCGCTATTGCAACGCAGGCCATGACCGGCCCCTGCTTGTCGGATGTGCCGTTGAAGAGCTTCCTGCCAACGCCAACCTTCCCGTAGGAGTCCTTCCTGACGTCCAGTTCGAGGGACAGGAGTGCCGGATCGCTCCAGGCACGACGGTTTTCCTCTACACGGACGGGCTGACCGAGGCAAAGGACACCTCCCGCAGGATGTTCGGAAAGGACAGGGTCATCGGAATCCTTGGCAGGTTCATTTCCGATCCGGCGGCTGCGGCTGCCGACATCGTCTCGGCGGCCGACCGGGAAGTAGAAACTTTCATCTCCGGCACGGAGCAGGAAGACGACCTGACCATGCTTGCCATCCGCTACAACGGGAATGCAGCCCGGGAGTGGGAGGAGTCAATCGTCCTTCGCAACGACCTTGGCCAGGTAAAGGAGTTGAACGGGTTCGTCAAGTCTGTAACCGGAAGGCTGGGAATCGGAAAGGACGAAGCTGCCAGGATACGGCTTGCGGTCGAGGAGGTCGTTGTAAACGTGATTGAATATGCCTATCCGGAGGGCCATGACGGGGAGGTCCAGGTCGATGCCAGGCCGGACGGAAGGAGCCTGGTCTTCACAGTTACTGACAGCGGCAGGCCGTTCGATCCCACGAAGGTGCCTGCTCCTGATACCGGACAGCCGGCCGAACTTCGCACTCCCGGAGGACTGGGAATATTCATTGCGAGGGAACTGATGGATTCGATCGAGTATGCAAGACGGGACGGAAAGAATGTGCTGACATTGCGGAAGGGCCTGCGGAACGGCGCCCGGCATGGCGTTCAACATAGAGTTTAACATAGAGTTTAACATAGCATGACAGGAATATGGAAACTACAATCCAGGAAGTAGACGGGAAACTTGTCGCAACCTTGTCGGGAGAATTCGACACAGCTGCGGCCATCGATGCCGAGCAGGCTCTCAAGCCGCTCCTTGAAAGTTCCGGAAGGGACTTGGCGATAGACTGCTCGGAGTTGGAATACATCTCCTCCAGCGGTCTGAGGATCTTTCTGAACATTCTAAAGAATGCCAGGTCTTCTGGGAACAAGGTCACCCTTCTCGGGGTCAACGAGGTCATACGCGACGTCCTCGAACTTACGGGCCTTGTCAAATTGTTCGAATTGGAATGAGGCTCAGGTTGACGCTGATCCTCCTGCCGCTCATCGCGGCGGGGGCCCTGGCTCAGGAAAGAAGCCTGTCCATAGATGCCGACTTCCTTACCCGTGGCGAGGTCCGTCATGGCGGTCTCCCGAATGTCGATGGAGAAAGCGCGGTGAGCAAGGATTACGCAAGTTTCATCCTTGAGAGGACCCTGCTCGGAATGAGTCTGGCCAAGAAGAACCTTTCGGCCAAGGTGACTGCCCAGCACAGCGGCACCTGGGGCAGTTCAGAGGGTGGCGTACTCAATATCTACGAGGCCTGGGTGAGGATGTCCTCTCCCGGCGGTCTCTTCTTCAAGGTGGGCAGGCAGAACTTGTCCTATGACGACCAGCGCATCTTCGGAGCCGATGACTGGGCGATGACCGCAAGATCCCACGATGTCCTGCTGGCAGGTTACGAAGGCCATGGCCAGAAGATTCATGTCTTCGGGGCCTTCAACCAGAATGTTGCGAACATCAACGGAGGGACCTATTACGCGGGAGGCCTGCAACCATACAAGACCATGGGAGCGGCCTGGTACCATATCGATGTGCCGGACTGGCATCTCGGAGCTTCGCTCCTGCTGATGGACGCCGGCATGCAGGGAGGAGAGAAAGACAAGCCTGATGAGAGGACCTACCACCAGCAGCTTGCCGGCACTTACCTGTCTTTCACCCCGCACAGGTGGAAGGCTGAGGCCGCATATTACCGTCAGATGGGCAAGGGGGAGCAGGGCCTTCCCATAAGGGCCTGGATGGCAAGCGGCAAGGTCTCTTACACCCCCTCAGGCCGCTGGTCTTTCTACTCGGGATACGACTACATGAGCGGAGACAAGGATTTCGCCACGCCGTCCTCCGGGCAGATAGGGGTGATCCGCCACAGCGTGATCAAGGGATTCAGTTCGCTTTATGGTTCCCATCACAAGTTCTACGGGGCCATGGATTTCTTCTATGTAACCACCTATGTCCACGGTTTCACTCCAGGACTTCAAAACATTTTCATCGGCGGCAGGTGGTCTCCTGGAAAAAAGGCTTCCTTCGATGCATCCTATCATTTCCTGGCCACAGCGACCGAACTCCAGAATGCAGGCAAGCCGCTTGGACACGAGATAGAGCTTGCATCATCCTACAGGCTTTCAAGCGAAGCGAAAGTGAGCTTGGGTTTTTCTTACATGCGAGGCACCGAGACGATGGTAGTCCTCAAGAGGACGGATGAAAACCGCCAGCTCCGTTGGGGCTGGATCATGCTCACCGTGACTCCGAAATTCTTTTCCGGCAAGTGGTAGCTTGCTTGCCGCCAACGTATGATAAACTTACAGACGACACATGACAAAGACGAGTTCCCCAACAGAGGCCGTGTGCGGGCAAGACCGCCAATGGTTCATCGAAAACTTCGGATCTGCTTCGCAGCTGGAATCCAAGATCATCCCTGATATCCTGGGCAAGGCCCCATGCCGGCCGGGCAGGACGTTTTTCCCTGTCACCATCCCGCAGGACAGTCTTGAAGCCCTGCGGAAGCGCTTGCCTTACCCCGAGGACATCGTGCTCGGTACGGCTTTCGGAATAACCCTTTCTGTCTGGAGTGCGGACACCAAGGCTTGTTTCGCGTTTTCGTGGGAAGGCTGTCCGGAACTCCCGGTCTATGTCGAATGGGCTCCCGGAGCGCCCCTGCACGCCATCCTGGATTCTGTCTCGCGCCGCTTCGATGGAGTCAAGGAGCATCCCGGCTTCACGTACGAGGAGGCGGCAAGGGAACTGGAGCTGGACCGTTCCGTGTTCCTGGGCGGCCCCTCCGCCCCGGAGGAATGCACCCTTGGGGAAGATGTCGACCTTGCCTTCTGGTGGTCTCCCGAGGGCATCGAGGTTGTCTATCGCCGTGAAAAGTATTCCGAAGACATCCTGAGGCAGTTCGCGCAGAGTTTCAGCGCCTGCCTCAGCTCCATGTCCGGGGCGGACACCGTGGACGACCTGGTTTTCGCAACAGGCGGACAAGTCTCCCAGGTGGAGGGGTTCAATCCTCCCGCTGTCGATTTCGACCCCGACCTTACCCTTCTTGACCTTTTCAGGGAAAATGTCGGAAGGAACCCCGGCAACCCGGCGGTTGTCTACAAGGGGACCATGCTGTCGTATTCACAGCTGGATGCCCTCTCCGACAATCTTGCGGCCTGCATCTCGGGCAAGGTCGCTCCCGGAGGGATAGTCTCGATCATCCTCAACCGCAATGAGTACATGGTCGTTGCCCCCCTTGCTGTTCTGAAGGCGGGATGCGCCTACCAGCCCCTGGACCCTTCCTATCCGACCGAGAGGCTGTCCTTCATGGTCAAGGATGCCAAGTCTTCACTGCTTATAGCGGATCCCGGCCTTGAAGGCCTGGTCTCCGGATATGACGGCCCCGTCCTCTCCACAGCCCAGGTCCCATCGCTTCCAAGGGGTAGGGCGGAAGTCCCCGATCCCAGGCCCAACGACCTTTTCATCCTTTTGTACACCAGCGGGACGACCGGTGTCCCGAAGGGGGTGCGCCTTACTCACCGCAATGTTTCCACATTTGCAAGGAACAACGCCAAGTCGTTGGGAATCAGTGACAGGTCCCATACTGCGGCGTACGCTAGTTTCGGCTTCGACGCCAGCATGTGCGACCTGTCCACCGCCCTTGCCAGCGGAGCCGCCTTGTACATAATCCCCGATGAAATCCGGCTGGACCTGCCGGCCCTTGACGAGTTCTTCACGAAGAACCGTATCTCCCATCTGCTGATGACGACACAGGTAGCGACTCAGTTCGCCGTGAATTTCCCGGACAACGATTCCCTCGAGGTCCTTTATACCGGTGGGGAGAAACTTTCCAGTTTCGCTCCTCCCAGGTATACGGTCGTCAATGCCTACGGACCCACCGAGACGACGGTTTACACGGTCAGCAAGTTCGTCAGGGAGCAGGAGCCCGACATCCCTATCGGGAAACCTCTGCCAGGGGTACGCGCCTATGTCGTAGGCAAAGGCGGACAGCGGCTGCCCGTCGGTGCCGCCGGCGAGCTTCTGCTCGCTGGTTTCCAGGTCGGTGACGGTTATCTTGACAGGCCGGACAAGACTGCAGAGGTGTTCAACGACAATCCTTTCAGTGATGATCCTGCCTACAGGAGGGTCTACAGGACGGGAGATGTGGTGCGCTATCGTTCCGACGGCGACATCCAGTTCATCGGAAGGAAGGACATGCAGGTGAAGATCAGGGGATTCCGTATCGAATTGAAGGAAGTTGAAAGCGTGATCCGTGAGTTCCCCGGAATAACCGATGCCACTGTACAGGCCTTTGACGAGGAAGGCGTAGGAGGGAAATTCCTCGCGGCCTACGTCGTGGCAGGGTTGCCGGTGGACATCGATGCCCTCAATGCTTTCATACTGGAGAAAAAACCTCCGTACATGGTCCCCTCGGTGACCATGCAGATTGATGCCATACCCTTGAATGTCAACCAGAAAGTAGACCGCAAGGCCCTTCCGGAGCCCCGGAAGCCGGCCAGGAAGGGGGAGAATGCCGTAGAGGCGGCACCGTTGAATGTCCTGGAGCAGGAACTCGCCGACCTTGTCAAGGCGTCGGCCGGCATCGACGGTTTCTCCCTTACCGAACCTCTGGTCTACTGCGGCCTCACGTCCTTGTCCGCCCTGCGTCTTGCCACGGAGCTTTACAAGAAATTCGGCATCTCGGTGGACATGAATAGTTTCGTCAAGACCGCCACTCTCCAGGGCATAGAAAACCTCGTCCTGTCTTCGCTGCTTTCCGGTCAGAAGAGTTCAGGCCCGGCTGCCGCAGCGGCCGCTGCCGGCCCGGTTCCGATGACATTCCAGCAGGCCGGGCTCTATTTCGAGTGCATGAAGGCCCCCCATGAGACTGTCTACAACCTGCCTATGGTCTGGACCCTGCCCCCTGACCTGGATCCCGGGAAGGTTGCCGAGGCCTTCAAGGAAGTTGTCAACTGCCATCCGGCCCTGATGTCCCGTTTCGACACCGTAGGTGGGGAAGTACGGCTCGTCCCATGCGAGGGAACGCCGGAGGTCGGTGTCAGGACGGTCTCCGATGCACAGATGGAGGCACTCAAGGAGGGCTTCATCAAGCCTTTCAACCTATCGGAAGGGCCTTTGTTCAGGGCTGAGGTAGTGAGGTGCCCGAGCGGCCTTTTCCTCTTTAGCGATTTCCATCATCTGGTTTTCGACGGCCGCTCCCTGGACGTGTTCATGGGCGAGTTCTGTGCGGCGGTCGACGGAGCGGCACCCCGGAGGGAAAGCTATTCCTACTTCGACTATGCCGCCGCACAGAAGGCTTCGGAGGGAGGAGAGGACTACAATGCCGCCGGAGCGTTCTTCAGGGACCGGATGGAGGGATTCGAATCCGCAAGCGCAATCCTTCCCGACAAGGAGAAGACCGAAGGGCCCGGCGCCGCAGCTTCGCTGGAAGTTCCCCTTGGGGTGGATGTCGCAAAGCGCTGCATAGATCTTGGAATATCCCCTGCAAGCTATTGCCTTGCCGCCGTCTATCTTTCTCTCGGAGCCTTCTGCGCCAGCAAGAAGGTCTTCATGTGCACTGTCAGCAACGGGCGCTCCGACCTCAGGGTCTCCGACTCGGTGGGCATGTTCGTGAACACGCTTGCACTCTCGGGTGACATCACTGAGGGTGAAGTGTCCGATTACCTTAAGGAAACCGACAGGATCTTCTCTGAGACAAGGGCACATGAGTATTATCCCTTCGCCAAGGTCTCTTCCGACTATGGATTCCAGCCACAGGTGATGATGGCCTATCAGGTGGGACTGCTCGAAGATTACAGGATAGGAGGGAAAACACTTGCCTGCGAGGAGCTCGCCCCCGAGACGCCGATGTTCCCGGTGAGCATATTCGTAGGCGGGGCGGAAGGTCCCGAGAGCCTCCTTTTCCAGTACGATTCCACCCTCTACAGCCAGGGCCTTGTCCGGAGTTTCGCCGACACGATATGCCATGTCCTGCGCCAGATGCTCTCCGACGGGAAGGTAGGGGAGCTCTTGCTCACGGACTCCCGCCAGGATGCCCTTCTGGACGGGTTCAATTCCTGGACCCTGCCCGTGGACGGTAAGCAGACAATAGTCTCCTTGTTCCGCAGCCAGGTTGCGGCGACCCCTTCCGCCCCTGCCGTGAGTTTCGCCGGGAAGGTCCTCTCATATGTCCAGCTGGACCACATCACCGACGCCCTGGCCTCGAGGATCGCTTCCTTCGGCCTTGGCAGGGAGGATGTAGTCTCGGTCCTGATCGGCCGCAGCGAGATGATGGCTGTCGCTTCACTCGGAGTCTTGAAGGCCGGCTGCGCCTACCAGCCTCTCGACCCCTCGTATCCGCAGGAACGGCTCAACTTCATGATAGCGGACGCTTCTGCAAAGCTGCTGGTCGCCGATGCGGAGTACAGGCCCCTGATAACCGATTACTCCGGTCCCGTCCTGGATACCGCTGTCATAGCCTCCCTGCCTGAGGGACCTGTCCCTGAAGGACCGGCTCCTGAGAACCTGTTCATCCTGCTCTATACCTCTGGGTCTACCGGGGTCCCGAAGGGGTGCATGCTCGAGCACCGCAACCTGGTGAACTTCTGCGCCTGGTACCGTGAATATTACGCCTTGCGGCCTGAAAGCCGGGTGGCGGCGTATGCAAGCTATGGTTTCGACGCCTGCATGATGGACATGTATCCGGCTCTCACTACGGGCGCCTGCGTGTGCATAATCCCCGAGGAAACCCGCCACGACATGTCCGCCCTCGACAGCTTCATCACGGAAAACGGCATAACCCACAGTTTCATGACCACGCAGGTGGCCGTCATGTATGCCAGGAACTATCCCGGGAACAAGTCGTTGAAGCATCTGTCCGCCGGAGGGGAGAAACTGGTTTCAATCGACCCTCCCGCATATTCCTTCCACAACGGTTACGGGCCTACGGAGTGCACCATATTCTCCACTGTCTATGACGTGACCCGGAAAGAGGCGAACATCCCGATCGGCCATCCGCTGTCCAACCTCAAGCTCTACGTGACCGACAGCCTGGGGCGCAGGCTGCCTGCTGGAGCTGTCGGCGAACTCCTGATCAGCGGCCCCCAGGTCAGCCGCGGCTACCTCAACCGTCCGGAAAAGACTGCGGAAACATTCATCACCAATCCTTTCGAAAGCGACTGGCCTTATGACCGTGCCTACAGGACAGGGGACATCGTGCGATACCGAATGGATGGAAACATCGAATTCGTGGGGAGGAACGATGGCCAGGTGAAGATCCGTGGCTTCAGGGTCGAGACCAAGGAGGTAGAGGCCGTGATCAGGGAATTCCCCGGTGTGCAGGATGTGACGGTCCAGCCGTTCGACAATCCGTCCGGCGGGAAGTTCATTGCCGCCTACATCGTCTGCGACGGTGAGCTTGACACCAGGGCACTGTCAGACTTCATCCTCCGGCGGAAGCCTCCTTACATGGTTCCGGCTGCGTTTTCCAAACTGGAAAGGATACCGCTCAATGTGAACCAGAAGGTTGACAGGAAGGCTCTTCCGGCTCCGGTGATGACTTCCAGCGGGTCCTATGTCAAACCGGAAGGACCGGTTGAGGAATCCCTCTGCGGAATCTTTGCCGAAGTGCTTGGTATGGAGAGAGTAGGTGCGACAGACAATTTCTTCGATCTGGGAGGTTCTTCCCTGATGGTCACAAGCGTGCTTGTGAGTGCCGAGAAGCAGGGACTCAAGTTCTCCTATGGCGATGTCTTTGCGAATCCTACCCCGAGGGCCCTGGCTTCTTTCCTCGGCGGCGGCGCCTCCGAGGCTCCTGCAGGCAGGGATGACGTCTATGGCTATGATTACTCTTCGATAGACCGGGTCCTTGCGGGGAACACCCTCGAGGCTTTCATCGGAGGGGAGCCCCAGGCCCTTGGAAAGAATATCCTGCTGACCGGGGCGACGGGCTTCCTTGGGATACATGTCCTGAGGGAACTGGTGGAGCGGACCCCGGAAGACGCTGCCATCTGGTGCCTGCTGCGCGGCAAGGGTTCGGTTACCGCCGAGAGGCGGCTCTCCGAGATGCTGGTCTATTATTTCGAGAAGAACTACCGTGCCCTGATAGGCAGGAAGATCCGCATCATCCAGGGCGACATGTCCGACCAAAAGGTTTTCGACGCCCTTCTCGACTCCGGGAATCCAATCGACCTCGTGGTCAACTGCGCCGCCAACGTCAAGCATTTCTCCCGCGGTGACGATATCCTCCGTGTCAATTACTACGGAGTGAGGAACCTGGTCGGGTTCTGCATGGCTGGCGGGGCGAGGCTGGTGCAGGTGTCGACGGTCAGCGTCGGCGGCATGAGCGAAGGAAGCGTCCCGGCGGAACTGGACGAAAGGATGCTTTTCTTCGGCCAGAACACCGACAACCAGTATGTCGTCTCCAAATTCCTGGCGGAACGGTACATCCTGGAAAAGGTTGCGGAAGGAAAGCTGAATGCGAAGATCATCCGTATGGGCAACCTTTCCCCAAGGGCATCCGACGGTGAATTCCAGGTCAATTTCAACTCGAATGCGTCGATGGGCCGCCTGAAGGCTTACCGCATGCTCGGAGCCTGTCCCTACTCGCTGCTTGAGGGGAAGATGGAATTCTCTCCGATAGACGATTCCGCAAGGGCGGTTGTCCTGCTTGCCCTCACTCCGAGGGAGAACGTCGTCTTCCATGCCTTCAACGACCACTTGCTGCCGATGGACGACATCATGTCCCGCATGCGCGACGACCGCGGCAGGCCTCTGGAATATGTTGAGGATGGAGAATTCGTGCGTATCATGGATGCTGCAAAGGACGATCCGGACAAGTCCAGGGTCTTGTCCAGTATCATCGCATATACCCAGGCTGAAGGGCAGGCGCAACTGGTCGAGAACGGTGCTTCCACCGACTTTTCGATGCAGGTGCTCCGCCGCCTTGGATTCCGTTGGGACCAGACTTCCAGTCAGTACGTTGACATGATCTTCGACATGCTGTCCTCCATGAGATACTTCGAAGATTGATCCTGACCGTGGCGGCGCTTCCTGAAGGGCTCCGCCGCCTCGCAAGGGTAGAGTCGCGGAGGGTGGGCCAGCGGCGCTTTAGATTGGAATAATTATAAATACCAGGGCGTCCCAGACTGCGTGGCTTACTACAAGGGCGGGAAGCCATCCGGGGCGCAGTCGGTACACAAGGCCCCAGACCAGCCCTGCGGTCAGGGCAGCCATGACCAGCATGAAGTTGAATGACCAGACGTGCACGAGGGCATAGACCGCCGCCGTAAGGAGGAACGCATGGTCGGAGGCGTGTTCTCCGGGGAGCAGCTTCCCCAGCGTCCGCTGTACGTAGCCTCTCCAGAAAAACTCCTCGGCCGGTCCGATCAGGAAAAGCAGCAGAAGGGCGATCGTCCAGGGCGGAAGCCCCGCTTTCATGGAATAGACGTTCTCGACCTGGGGCCGTGCGAAATCGAACATCCATGCGGAGACCTTGTCCCCGATCCAGAATATCCCCCATAGCGCGAAAGCCAGGGCAATCCCTCCAAGGAGTTGCATCATTGGCTTTTCCACCTTCAGCACCTGTTCCCTGTCCGGGGTAAAGGCGAGGCCCATTCCAAGCAGGACCAGGGCGGAGAAAGTCATTCCGATCCAGAAGTTCACCAGGTCCCGTGTCCAGGGGCTGAACATGAGGAACCAGAGGACCGCTGCGGTGGCTACGGCCATGCAGAGTTTCCTGCTCATATGAGTCCGGCTATGAGGAGACCTACGGAAAGTGGCCCCGAGAAAGCGAGCTGAAGCTGTGCCGAAGCCTGGTCAAGTCCTTTCATCGCTTCCAGTCCGTCCTTGTCGTAAAGGCCGGCTTTCTTGAAATTCTTCATTGCAGGGACGGCTGCGACAAGGCTCAGAAGAGCCAGGGGATGCAGCCATCCTGCGGCGACGCTGGCTATGATGCACACGAAGGGGATGACCATGTAGATGCGGTACAGGACCGAAGAGGCCTTGGCTCCGATGAGCATCGCGAATGTCTTTATCCCAGCAGCTCCGTCTGTCGGGATGTCCACGGTGTTGTTGGCGTGGAGTACTGAAACCGTGATCACACCGATCGGCAGGGACAGCACGAGGGCTTCAGGGACGAAATCCCCGGTGATGGCGCAGGTGGTTCCCAGTACGGTAAGCACTCCGAAGATTATGAATATGTCCAGGTCTCCAAGCGCATGGAACTTGAAGAAGGAGTAGAGCATGGTAAGGACCACTCCGACCACTCCTACGAGAAGGACTTTCACCCCGCTCAAGGCCACTACTCCGATGCCGAAAGCGGCTCCGATGACGAAGAGGAGGATGCTGAACCGCAGGTACTCTTCCGGCAGGAAATGCTTGAACACCAGGTTGGGGACTGCGTAAGCATTCTCATTGTCGACCCCTTTCCGGTAATCTGCCCAGTCGCTGAGGACGTTGCCGGCGGCATGCAGGACCATGACCCCCAGCAGGGACATCGCCAGGACGACTAAGGACTTGGCTCCGGCTGGGACGAGCCCTTTGCTGAAGAGGTAGGTGAAACATGCGACCACCGGCATGGTGGAAACGGCGAAAGACCAGTATCTGGTCGCGACGAACCAATCTTTGAGTGAATGCTTCATTTATCTGTCATTAAAAATTTCTGCCGGTTCAGGCAACCGGGGCGTCTTCCTTGCCGGGATTCCTGCCCCCGAGCTCTTCCTCTATCATAGGCAGCAGTATCTCGTCTGCGGGAAGCCAGCCGACGGTGCGAAGGTTCCCTGCAGAAAGCCACCGGGCGGCCTCATGCTCGTTCAGGTGCAGGGCATCGGTGACGGGCGAGCACATGTAGCAGTGCATCGTGAGGTGAAAGTCGGGATAGTCCCATTCGACGGTGTGGAGGAACTTGTCTATCCTGATCTCGGCATCCAGTTCTTCCTTGATCTCGCGGTGAAGCGCCTGTATGGGAGATTCGCCCGCTTCGACCTTGCCCCCCGGCCACTCCCAGTAATCCTTCCACGGGCCATAGCCTCTCTGGGTGGCGAATACCAGGTCTCCTTTCTGGATGATGACGGCGGCTACTTCTATGCTTTTCATGATGCTGGTCCTGTTGGTCGTGCGCCTACACCGGACAAACCGACGGGCAAGCGCACTGCAAAGATATCAACTAGCCAAAATTAAACTCGGAAAAATCAGTGTAAATTTCCCGTAAAAATTTCTGCTCCGACCGGCTTTGGTAACTTTTTGGCCAAAAAACGTATTTTTCTTGGCACACGCACACGTGTGCCAAATCGTGTGCCAACCCGGAAGTACTAGTTTTTCCAAACGGCGCCAAGAAGGTTCTGAAAGCCGTTTTCAACTTGTAATTTTACTTCCTCCCACAGTGGCAGTTTATTGAAAAAAACCGGTAAACAGTTTTGCCGATTTTTTAGCCTTCTAAATTAGAATCTTTCCAAATAGTTCAAGAGTAGTTCCGCCAATAAAAAGAAGAAACAGACATGTGAAAATGCCTTTGAAAACAGAGGTCGGTTTAGTCCTGTATATATACTACATTGGACTGGACTGAACTTCATTTCTCTGCCCTTCATTTTTTCTTTTTATTGGCCCTATGTTCATCTCCTTTCGGAGGGCATTAGATTTTGCCTTCGGTGCAAAACAAAACTCGTAAAAATCCGTGTAAACATTTCACCTTTGCCGTTCTTGGAGGGTAAACACCTAGTAGTGTCTTTTTCGCGTTTTTTCTGCGAAAGTGTTAACCGCTACCGGCCTTTTTCTGTGCTTGTTCGTCTAGCCGTTTACCGGTAATGTCTGCGTAACAGATGATGCTATCCTTAATGGAGGTTCTTGATATACCTGTCATCTTCTTTTTATTCGCCGGAGTCTCTTTCCTTATGATCCCGTCTTCTGTGAATAACCTTGTCACTGCTTAAGCAGGGGAGAGTCGTTGATCTCTGCTTATAGGCTTCGGCAGGGTGACATCTCCCTTTTACGCCGCAAAGTTGTGACACCCGGACATCCCGACAAGGTCCACTGCGTTCTCCACCTTGTCTTGCCGATGTCCTATAGGGGTATCACGTTTCCTGCAGCGCAAAGAAAGATGTTTCACCCTTAAAACCGCAGCCAAATGAATAAGCAAGCGAACAACGATTACCTCACCCCGATAAAAGCATCGGCTCAAGCCGCAGGTTACCTGCGCGAAGACTTACGGAACCTCGATCACGAGGAGTCCTGGATCCTCCTTCTCAACTCGGCCAATCTCCCGCTGGCCAAGAAGATGATTACCGTCGGTACCATCAAGTCGACCCAGATCGACCACCGGCGAATCATCAAGGAAGCGCTGCTGACAAATGCCACAGCGATCATCCTCTTCCACAACCACCCGAGCGGAACTCCCGCTCCGAGTGTGGCTGACATCAACGAGACGAACAAGCTCCGCAAGGCTTGCGACATCTTCGACATCTCGCTCCTCGATCACATCATCCTCACGGATGAGTCCTACTACTCCTTCGCAGAAGAAACCCAAAACAAGTTTTAGCAATGAGAACTCTCAAATTCAAAGGCACTGAAGTGTCACTCAGCTTTGACAGCTATCAGAACAACGGCTCCCTGGCAGTCCTGATGGACACCGTCCCGGACGAGGAACTCTACGGAGTCATCACCGTCAATCTCGGCAGTCTCCTCCAGACCGACCGTCTAGCGTTCGTTGACGAGAACAACATGCCGGGCATCGGCGCCTGGCTACAGCGAAACAAGATCGCGTCTCCGCTGGGCTACAAGGAGCGCAGCGGGTTCTGCCAGTACGAGCTCTACGCCTTCCACAAACATGCGTAGAGTTGCTTCAAATGAAGCTATCAATCTCCAAGTCAGCAATGGCTTGGAGATACTTTTATCTATCGTAAATAAACTGACGGTCATCATTCGTAGTGAAAGCGCCGATGAAATCGCCGAGGTGCTAAAGGGGATAACAGAAGCGGCCTTTTGGCCGAGTATCCATTTTCTTTTTACCCGAGGATTTTTCGGAGCACAGAAATCCGGCAAGAGACCCCACACCCCGGCGTTCTTTCCCACCAAACCGGCTCCTGTTCCCCTGGCCCTCAGTCAACTTTCCACACCTGCCGGTGAATCGGGGGATCCGTCCCTTGGCCTGCGCCCTGGAAGGGGAGCGGCATCTTCTTTCGTCGTTTGTGCCTGCCATCTCACCGCTTCCAGCGGTTCTTTCCAGCCGGTAGCGATGGGCGTGCTTTTCATCCTGTTGTCGCCTGGGATCCGGGTTCTTGCCGATGACGGAGGAACCGTAGCTGATCCATGTGACTGAACCGGTTACTGAGACCATTTCTTGATGCAAAGGTATTTCCTTCACGTGGAGGCTTCAAGGGTGAAATGCACCTCCTGAGAAATCTCCACACCTTCGGGTAGTATTTCTCCTCCGGCCCTTGCTTCCTTACCACGGTGAAGGCGCTGATGCGGCATCAGAAATAATTCAGTAACCCTTTAATTTCAATCACATCATGGAACAGCTCAATTCAGTTATCCTCCGCGGCATCATCGGGAATGCCCGCATCCAGAACATCGGCGACACCGAGATGGCACGCTTCAGCGTCGCTACCGACCACGCCTACAAGAACCGCTCGGGGGAAGCGGTCATAGAAGTGACGTGGTCAAACTGCGTCGCCTTCAAGAACGACAAGATGCCGGACTTCTCCACTCTCGTCAAGGGCGCCGGCGTCGAGGTCAAGGGGCGCCTCCGGAACAACCGCTACACCGACTCGAACGGTGTGGAAAGAACCATGACTGAGATCCTCGCATCCCAGGTCAGCGTCCTCGGCGGGACGCTTCAATAACCCGCCGGGGAGCGGGTTCTCCGCTCCCGCTTGCTTTTCTGCGCCGCTCCGGAATCAATCCTCCGGGGCGGATCTTTTCCCATTCGGAGAGAGCGAGAAGCGTAAAACGTCTGTCTTGTTGTGAAAGCGCTGTCCTTCAGCGAGATTCTTCTTTTGACCGGAAGAAACTCTTCCGATGGTGCAGCCCCGGGTATTGGCGTGTATCCTTTCCTGCAAATCTAAGCCCAACCTCCGATGCGACAAGCCAGACCTGCTCTCAGGTGAGACGGACAATCTTCCTCCCTGCGGGAGCGTATTCTCCGCCTCCGGCTTGCCTTCATCTTCCGGCCGGGCTTTCCCAAAGCAGAAAAATACACGCATTCCCGGGGCCGGAAAGTCCGGAACAAAGGGAAAAAGAATCAAAGTTCAAGGTTATGGAAGATGGATTGACCCTGGTCCTTGTCATCGTCCTCTGCCTGGTGCTAAAGCCGCTCATATCCGCCATACTGCGCGGGATGGGCAGCTCGGATCATCGCAGGGATCGGTAGGGTAGAGACGACACGATAGGACGATATATTACTCTGATGGTTGGCTACGGCATGATGACGCGGCCGGCTGTTGTCGTACTGACAACTGATTGCGAAAACAATGACGATTCTGGTCGGGGAGTCCAGGTATTGAAAAACCGGAGCCGCACGTTCGGGCGGGGTACGCTGGTACTTTGCGCCCAGATGGAACACGGCGAAGCCGTACCGAGGAGTGGAGGAACGGGACTCTTCTGACGGAACTGAGCGCGGCGGCAGCGGAGCGAACTGGCTTTGACCGCTTCCCATATCGGCCTGAAGGCATTATCGGCAAAATAATGTAAATTTGTCTGAAGAAAATTGAATTGTTTTATAGTTTTTCGCGGACATTGTTGTCTAACGGGTGTAGATTCGATTGAAAATGGAAAACAAGGAACAAGCATTCACCCAATTGGTCCGGGAGCATAAGAGCACCATCTACTCTGTGTGCTACATGTTCTCGAAGGACTCGGATGAGATTGACGACCTCTTCCAGGAGATACTGATCAGGCTCTGGAAGGGATACAATTCTTTCCGCGCGGAATCCGATGTCCGGACCTGGATTTACCGTGTCTCGCTCAACTGCTGTCTCAACGCTGACAAGAAAAAGAAAAGATTGAGTAGAGAGCGGATACCGCTTAGCGTGGACATCGACCCGTTTGAGGATACGAATGACAGGGTGCTACAGACCAAGCGCCTGTATGCCCGTATCAATCAATTGGGGCTGATGGACCGCGCAATTATCCTCCTGTGGCTCGAAGGCCTGAGCTACGAGGAGATTGGTGACATCGTGGGAATCTCGGTGAAGAATGTTTCTTTCCAGCTACATCGAATCAAGGAAGAACTCAAAAAGTCCCATCTTTAATCACTCGTATCATGAACAAAGAAGAATTTGATATCAATCAGGAACTGGAGCAGATGCGGCAAGATTACGCCGCGCTGAAGGAACGGTTCGACAAGCAGCAGATCATTAACGACCGGCTGATGGAAAAGGCTTTCAAGTCCGACGTCCGCTGGCTCTCGGCGGACAAGTTAAGCGGCCTTATTGCCGGTGCGCTGGGCATCCCTTTTATCATTGTCATCTCCATTATCAAGCACGTAGAATGGTGGTTCCCGGCAGCGGTGTCAGTCTTTATCGTAATCGCCATCTGGGCCATGCTCCGCATGTACAGGGATCTGTCGAAAGAAACCCTCTACGAGGAGGACATCCTCTCGGCTACCAAGAAGGTCAAACGCTTCAAGCAGCAGTATCATCGGTATTTCTTCGTGTTTATGACTGTGGGCGTCATCCTCGCCGGAAGCTATGCCCCCACCGTCTATCACAGCTGGAGCACTCCTGAACAAGGGATGAAAATGGTCCTCTTTTTAGTCCTCGTTGTCGTCGCACTGTGTATCATAGGCTTCCTCTACTACAAGCGGCTAATGAAAGCCTGCGACGGCATTCTTGATCGATTGAAGATGAAAGAGGAAGAATGAATGAAGCGGCTTCGGCCGCTTTTTTATTGGCATCGGCCACTGTCCATTTGCCCATCAGCACGATAATGGCTAAATTTGCAACCAATCTGTTTAGCCTGAATTGAATATGACCATTGACCTCCTAAAGTGGACCTTTGCTGACCGAGAGGCGCTGATGGCGCTCTGCAATGCCGTTGACAGGACCTATCTGTCAGACCGGCTACCGTATCCCTATACCGAGGCGGATGCTGACTGGTGGTTGGGTATGGTGACTGAGAATGACGGCAAGGAGGGGGTTTGGCGGGCCATCGTCGTGGACAATCAGATTGTAGGCAGTATTTCCGTGGAGAGGATTGCCGATGAGAATTACGCCGTCGGGGCGATTGGCTATATGATCCTGACGCCGTTCTGGTCCCGGGGCATCGGCACAGAGGCCGTACGGCAGATCTGTGAGATTGCTTTCCGGAAGCTGACGCTGGAGCGCATCATCGGAGAGGTGTTCCCTGAGAATCTAGCATCGGCCCGGGTGCTGGAGAAGAAAGGCTTTCGGCTGGAGGAAACGAAGGTCGGGGCTGTTGTGAAGGGCGGGACGGCGGTGGATGTGAGGGTGTACAGACTTCCTCGTTGAGTTTATTCTGCAATCAGCTTATACCCTGTTCCCCGGACATTGACAATGCGGATGCGGG
>Ga0208297_1001102_pt1 | contig 31767 bp, 26 predicted proteins | sample LMS_cellobiose_e_FD_187367 | JGI IMG/M metagenome (GOLD analysis project Ga0208297, IMG submission 187367) | Rumen-fistulated moose microbial communities from Alaska, USA - LMS_cellobiose_enrichment (SPAdes) (version 2) | ecosystem: Host-associated > Mammals > Digestive system > Stomach > Rumen... | reverse complement strand
AACTTGCCAAACTGTCTCCTAATGAATACTATCGCTATGTAACTACAGGTGTATATCCACTTCCTATCTACAGATCAGATTAACTGTTCTGTTTTGTAAATGTGTCCTTGACAAAGGGTACACTTTATGGCTGTCAAGTCCTTTTTATAAATTTTCTGTACCAATTCAGGCACAAAACTTACCATATATTTTACCAGATTCCGGCCAATGGATTCAATATCCAACCTGCTGAAATCTCGGTGTTTTCATAGCTTTTCCTCTACCCGTTTATTTATTGAATGCTTTGGAGCTCTATTTTATTATTTAAGCGCTTCCGTCTCCCAATCTTCCGATTTACACATTGTTTCTTTATGATGAGGATCCAAGTCCATGTCTTTATCATATGATCTTGAGCTATATCCAAGGAGCTTCAGAATGTATTCTGTATCACCCAGCCTTATAACCTTCTGAACGAGCTTGTTGAATTCTTTCTTGTCAGGAACAGACTCTCCACGAAGAATAGAGAGCTCTTCTTCCGTGTAATTCATTTTGTCAAATTTATCTTTCAGTTCTCTTACGTCTATCATTTTTTCATTCCTCCTGTATTAGTTGATACTCCCGGCAAAGATACTATCTATCCCAGCCAAGATTTTTTTGCTTTCGTTCCTGCTGGGCCTGTTCAAGTGCAGTCTTTTCTGAAGATTCTTTATTGTTAAACAGACCCCTCACAGTATCCACGAATTGCTTTGCAGTCTCAGGGAAATGCTCCAGGGCATAAAGGAACGGTCTACACTTTTCCATGATGCCCTCATACTGCTCCTTCAGATCCGTAAAGGCGTTACGGTACTGGTTTGTGCTGTGCCTGTAGAAGCTGACATCTTCTTCAAGTTCTTTGATCTTTTTCCTGCTGGTTATGCCCTCTTTTGCGAGTGCCGTAAGCTGCTCATAATCATCACTGGAAACGGAAAATTTTCCCGTTATGGTCTTTTTTCCGGCCTCATCGATCTCCTGATATGTCTTGTTCATCTCAAGCGCCGGTTCATATTCCAGTTCCGCAGACCGAAGCTTTTCATTTATTTCGCTAAGCCGCTCCTTATCCTTTTCGATCTGATACTGCAACGAGGATAGATGTTCCGCTGTGCTACCCTCCCTACCGCGTTCGAAGCCCTCATATCCATGCTCCTTCATATGCTTGTAGAACTCATCCTGCAGAATACTGTAGGATGCGCGGTACTTTAGCTTGCCGTTGCTCCTAAGCACGGGATTCCCCTCCGCATCCAGAAGAGGTTCCCTCGACTCCCACTTCTTTGAATGGGAGATCTGATGTATCACTTCCTTTACCGTTCCGACCAGTGCAGGGTCCTTGCACCGCTTGCTCCAGCGGATCTCCTTTTCCACTACCGGCAGGGCAATCACATGCAGGTGGTAATGATACACCGGGTGCCCCATTTCCTCTGTCGCCGCCAGATTGACCTCATCGGCATGCATTACCGCCGAAAGTACATAATCTTCCCCGTACTTCTCACAAGTATAATGATATGCTTCCTCATAAAAATCCCTGGCATATTCATAGCCGCCTCTTTCCTCGAAATACATAGTGTTAACATCAAAGACCAGCTCATCGAAGAGCCTGGCATCGGCCTTAAGACCTCTCCGGGAGACCTTTCCAGCAGATTCCATTTCCCTGAGGATATCCATATAGGACTTGTCTCCGGGGGCCTTGAAATGTATATTCAGAGGTATCCGTTCAGGGTCTACATTGACGTTGCCATAGTCGTTATTCTTCCGCTCGTTGTGTCTTTCAGCCGAGCCTGCTTTAGCTGCGGTATAGGACTTTACCCTGGCGCAGCTCATATTTGTCCTTTTGTCTGCCAATTTCTCACCTCCCTTTTTCAGCATGTCGCGAAGCGAATTACACAGCATTCCTCCGGAATGTGTGTAACCCACTATGACACTTTCAGCTTCGCTATAAAGATGTCAGTGGGCAGGGGCGTTCCTCCCCTTGACCCCTCCCCGGACGTGTCGGTCCGTGTCGATGGTGACGGTCATTTTGAGACCGCTACCACTGTCAAAAACATCGTCACGACCGTCACACATCGTCACGCTTATCCAGCCGGAGCCCGACCATCCGACCTGCGTGACTGCGTCTGTTCCAGTACTGGATTCCGTATTCCTGCCACAAACGCCCTGCGTTGACATTAAGCTTCTGCGTCAGAGTATTTGCTTTCATATCCACGCCCAGGAAGCTGCAAAGCTCTGTTGGACTGCCAGACCATTCCGAGCAGTCTGGCGTGATCCGCTTTGCTACTTCCTCTAGAAGCGGCTCCGAGGGAGCCTCCCATAATTTCGTCTCTATCCGGTCTAACTCCCAGCGTAGCGTTTCTTCGTTCCGCTTAAGATACAAACGTTGATCCTGCTGATCTCTTCCTGAGACTTCCAAGGTGGCAGCGTTTGATGTGCGCTTTTCCTTTTGGAGGAGAAACGCTCCATCTGCAGCGCCCATCAAGCCGTTTGTGCCGGAGATCATATCAAAGGCGTCATCGGCTCTCTGCTTTCGGGTATGATGCACGACCATAAGGCAAATGTCATAAGTATCTGCGAAGGTCTTAAGCCGGGTGATGATCTGATAATCGTTAGCGTAACTGTAATTGTCTCCACCGACTTCCCGGACCTTCTGAAGAGTATCTATAATGATTAGGGAGGTATCCATATGTTCTCTTATGAAACGTGTGAGTTGCTCATCCAAGCCCTTGCCGAGCTGACCGGCTGAAACAGAAAAGAATAGATTTCCGTTCTCCGCAGTGCCAAACATCCGGTACAGCCGTTCCTGCAGGCGTCCATAATCATCTTCCAAAGCGAGATACAGCACCGTCCCCTGCCGTACAGAAAAACCCCATAGAGATGTACCCGTACTGACATGGTAGGCAATCTGACTCATAAGAAAACTCTTACCCATTTTGGGAGCTCCGACGAACAGATACATTCCCCGGTAGAGCAAACCGTCTATGACAGGTGGTCTGCGCTGATATACACTGTCAAAAAGTTCTGTCATAGAGACGGTCGTGAGGTAGGACGGATCCGTCATCCTCAGGGCCTCACGCTGCATCTCTTCAAAACTCTTGATTTCTACATCATCTTTGGCTATACTGCATTCAGTAATTATTTCGGATGATCGTCTTTCATCTGCGCCAACAGATGTTCCATGGACGATCATTTTGTTTTCATCCATCACTCCTATCCCTCCTTCATCCCATAAAGCGTCCGGGTGATCAATTCGATATTGTCCAGTAACTCATCCCTAAGTTCGCTAGCAGTCTCGATGCGTTTGAGCTCATCGAGAACGGCGGCAAGCTGGTTTCGCAGCGCCTTGTAAACGCGAGGATTTCCTCTGACAATGACCTCTTTTTCAGCCAGTCTTTTCAAAATATAATCCTGCTTGGTAAGCCCACTGAGAGAAACGCGCTTGTCGATCATCTCTCCCTCTTCAGGCGATACGCGAAAAGCAACGACCTTGCTGCGGAGTCGTCCCTTATGGTCTAGATTCTTAGCTGACATCGTCTGCTTCACCCTTTCTAAGTCCGTCCAGCTTTTCAGCCATATCACGCTGCATTGATGGGAACAAGTGCGCATAGCGGTATGTGATCTCTATGCTCTCATGGCCAACCCGATCTGCTATAGCGACAGCGGAATACCCCATCTGAATCAGCAGGGATACATGGGAATGCCGCAGGTCATGTATCCGAATGCGTTTGACGCCACTTTCACGACAACCGCGTTCCATCTCATGCTTCAAATAGTGCTTGCTGACCTGAAAAATGCGGTCATCTTCGCCGACGTCGTATAGACTGTCGATACAGTCCTGCATCTCCTCTGAAAGAAAAGCAGGTAGGCTTATAGTGCGATTGCTCTTTGCAGTCTTAGGAGACGTTATAATGTCCTGCCCTTTATAGCGCATATATGTCTTTGTTATGGAGACAGTATTAGCCTCGAAATTGAAGTCGGATGGCGTAAGCGCAAGAAGCTCGCCCTCACGTATGCCGCACCAATAAAGCATTTCAAAGGCATAATAAGACAGCGGCTTGTCCATCATTGCATCCGCAAAACGCAAGTATTCGTCCTGTGTCCAAAAGAGCATTTCTTTGCTACGGGACTTGCACATATTCCCAACCTTTACGGCAGGGTTTTCCTGCAAATTATAAAACCGCACTGCGTGATTGAATATTCCGCTCAACTGGCTATGAACACTTTTCAAATACGAAGGCGAATATGGCTTCCCTTTATTAGCTGTCGGAAGTAGCAGCATATTCTGCCAGGCAATAATGTCTTTCGGCTGGATATCTTCAAGCTTTTTGTCCTTAAAATACGGCAGGATTTTCGTACGAATCATATGCTCCTTGGTCTCCCACGTACTTAACTTGATACGCCCTTTTACATCATCGCAGTATATTTCGATAAAACTATCAAAAGTCATATCCAGACTTGATCGAAGCTTGCGAAGCTGCTCCCGCTCCCAGGCCTGCGCATCGCGTTTTGTTATAAATCCACGTTTCTGTGTTTGTCGGCGCTTTCCTGTCCAATCGGTAAAGCGATAGACTGCCCGCCAGGTACCGTTGATTTCATCCTTGTAAACAGCCATATCAATGCGCATCCTCTCTTTCCGATTTGCCTACGTTGCCGTACATACAACGTTCTTCGAAATATCTGCGGCTAATCCTCCCTGAAATCACAATCATACCCTTCGCTTTCAGCTCATTATTAAGCATGCGCATGATCTTATACGCATAAGATTCGGATATCCCCAGCTCTCTTGCGACATCCTCAGCCCTCATAAAACAGTTTCCCATAATTACTCCTTTATCAAACTTAAACATTTTTGTTTAGTAATATTACCATAGCAAATTTGTTTAAGTCAATATCCTGTATGCATTTTATTAAACTTTTTTGTTTAGGTTTTCTTGACGTTGTAGGAATGCTTATGGTAATATCGCCTTGTCCATAGAAAGTGAGGTTATCCGAATTATGGCCATAGGTGAAAGAATTCGATTTTTCAGAATGCTGCGGGGAATGACGCAGAAGTATCTCGGAATGACTGTCGGCATCAATGAAAAAACCGCAGACATACGCATTGCGCAATATGAATCCGGCAAAAGAACACCAAAACCGCAAATGGTACAAGACCTTGCTATGGTCCTTGAAGTTTCTCCGGTTGCATTAGAAACTCCAGATATTAAGTATTCAGAAGTTGCCATGCAGACGCTATTCGCTATGGAGGACAAATATGGTCTGAATGTAGAACAGAGCGAAGGAAGAGCGATGATATATCTTGATTTCAAGGATGCCCCGGATAAAGCAATGCACAGTCATCTGACAAAATGGGCAAAGAAGGCCGCAGAACTAAAAGCGGGAGAGATCAGCAAAGAGGAGTATGATAATTGGCGATATCGTTTTCCGTATTCAGATGCAGATGAGACATCGCAGAAGTTGCGTGAGCTGCGGAAAAAACACAAAAGCGAATGATAAGACAAGAGCTACCCGTAAGCCGGATAGCTCTTATGCTTTTCATGATGTAGTTTTGAGGATTGTTGCCAAAGTGTTGCCATTGAGACCTTTTTGTCTTGACAAACACAGGAATTTCAATGGTTCCAGGCGTCTTGTCTACTACTCCCACTCGACCGTCGCGGGGGGCTTGCTGGTGATGTCGTAGACAACGCGGCCTATGCTGCGGACCTCGTTGGGGATGCGGCTGCCGGCGCGGGCGAGGAGCCCGAGGGGCAGGCGGGTCCAGTCGGCGGTCATGAAGTCGTCGGTGGTGACGGAGCGCAGGGCGAGGACGTAGCCGTAGGTGCGGGCGTCGCCCATGACGCCTACGCTGCGGCTGTCGGTGAGGACCGCGAAGTACTGGTTCGCGGGCTGGCTGAGCTCCCCGCGGGAAGCAGCGGCTTCGACCTCTTCGCGGAAGATCGCGTCCGCCTCGCGCAGTATGTCGAGCTTTTCTTTGGTTATCTCGCCTATCACGCGTATGCCGAGGCCGGGCCCCGGGAAAGGCTGGCGGCTCACGAGATATTCGGGGAGCCCGAGCTCGCGGCCTAGCTGGCGCACCTCGTCCTTGAACAACAGGCGCAGGGGCTCGATGATCTCCTTGAAATCGACGAACGAAGGCAGTCCGCCCACGTTGTGGTGGCTCTTGATGGTCGCGGCGTCGCCGAGGCCGCTCTCTATCACGTCGGGGTAGATGGTCCCCTGTGCGAGGAAATCGACCGAACCTATCTGCTTGCCCACTTCCTCGAAAACGTGTATGAACTCTTCACCTATGGCCTTGCGCTTGGCTTCGGGCTCCGTGACGCCCTTAAGGCGCGCGAGGAAGCGCTCTTCAGCGTCTATGCGCATGAAGTTGACGTCCCACTTCGAGAAGGCTGCCTCGACCTCGTCGCCCTCGTTTTTGCGCATCATGCCGTGGTCGACGAAAACGCAGGTGAGCTGGCTGCCTATGGCCTCGGCCAGAAGGGCAGCGCAGACCGAAGAATCGACTCCGCCGGAAAGCGCGAGCAGCACCTTGCCGCTGCCGATCTTTGCGCGAAGATCGTTTATCGCCGATCTACAATAGTCGCCCATGTGCCAGTCCGCGCTGCAGCCGCAGACCTCAAAGAGGAAGTTGTGCAGCATGGCGCGGCCGTACTCGCTGTGGGTGACCTCGGGGTGGAACTGCACTCCGTAGAGCCTGCGGCTCTCGTCGGCCATGGCCGCGCAGGGGCAGCTCGAAGTTGAAGCCAGCACGGTGAAGCCCTCGGGCGGAGTCTTTACGTAGTCGGTGTGGCTCATCCAGACCGTGCTTGCCCAGGGAAGCCCCGCAAGCAGCGGGCTCGTTCCGCCCGCCGGGGTCAGTATCAGTTCAGCCTTGCCGTATTCGCTCACGGTCCCGGCGCTGCAGATCTCGCCCCCGGCCATCCAGGCCATGAGCTGATGGCCGTAGCAGATTCCGAGCACGGGAATACCGAGCGTCAGCACAGAGGGGTCGAAGTGAGGCGAAGCCTCATCATATACGCTGTTGGGTCCGCCCGTAAAGATGATGCCCTTATAACCGGCCTTCCTTATCTCTTCAACGCTGATCTTATTGTACGGCAGCAGCTCCGCGAAAACGTTCTGTTCCCTCACCCTGCGTGTGATCAGCTGGTCGTATTGTCCCCCGAAATCGAGGACCAGTATCTTATCGTTCATGTGCGCATCCTGTCTTAAAATAAATATGCCGCGCGGAAATACCGCCCGGACGCCTTTGTTCAAACTTATTCTAAAAATACTACCGAAGGCCCTGCCAGTCAAGAAAAATCGCCTGTTCAACATTTATTTGACACAGGTTTTCACAAACTGTATGCTAATAATATACACCTCACCATGACAACAGGAGGATGCATCATGAAGACTAAAAAGATACTGAGCGCGGTCCTTGCGCTCCTGCTCGTATTGTCCCTCGCGGCCTGCGGAAGCAAGGTAAGGGCGGATGAAAAGCTGAACGGAAAGTATACCGCCGTCGTCGGCGAAATGATGGGCATGACACTCGCAGACGAAGACATAAACGACATAGCCATCGAGCTGCAGAGCGGCGGTAAGGGAAGCTTCACGATAGACGGAGAGACCGACAAGATAAGCTGGCAGAACGACGACACAACGATAAGCATCAAGATCGACAGCGAGACCGTGACAGGAACTCTCAGCACGGACAGCTTCAAGGTCAAAGACCTGCTGGGCTCCGGCATGGATCTCACCTTCGCAAAGGAGGGCACCGACGCTGCAAAGCCTGAAAATTACCTGCCCGAGAACGACAAGTTCATGCTCGGCAACTGGCAGTCCACGGGCGTCACCGATATCCTCGGGGACCCGACAGATATAGATCCCTATTCGCTGTTCATGACCTTCAACGCCGACCATACGGCAAACGTGAAATTCATGGGCAAGGACCTCGGAACGTATAAGTGGTCGCTCCTCGACGACTGGGGCAGCTTCGACGACGAGGGAGCGCCCGACATTACCTGGGATATCAAAGACGGCGGCCTCGAAGTGAGCTACCTGCTCGACGACGAGTATTACATCTTCGACTGCCCCAAGGGCGGAATGATACCCGACTCCGCGTTCGGCGGCAGCGGTTCCGGCAGCGGCGGATCTCTGGGTACTGGCTCCACGGATGACACTACCTTCTCCGACTTCTGGGAAAACGAATACTACGGCTGGTGGATCATAGAGAACGCCGAAGGCGACATGGCTGATCTCAACGAGAACTATTACGACGTCTGCGGAGCCATATACTTCGACGACGGCAGCTCCGATACTGGCTCCATATACCTTTGGGACGATACCGGCAATATAGACGATCCGTTCTGCGTGGCGGACGTCGAGTTCTACCCCGATGAAGAAGGCGCGGGCTATATGTTGAACACAGGCGGATGGTTCCTCGGCGTCGATATGGAAGCGGGTGACCTGTACGGCGAACCCCTGACGGCATTCGATCACATGATTATGATAAGCGGAAGCTTCAGCTATGACTCCGGCAGCTGTGATTACACCATGTACCTCAAACCCTGGGGCATGGATTGGGAAGACGTGCGCGAGTATGACGCAGACCTGCTGCCGTATTTCTATGACAGCTGGTACACCGAAGCCATGTACGGCGTGATGCCCGACGAAATGCCTGAATACTAGGAATGCGCGCCCTGCGGGGCAGCGCACAGACGGCACGGATAAAAAGGCGCCTCCGGAATTCCGGAAGCGCCTTTATGATGCCCTGTAAGGCCTCAAATCGTCTGTTCTAGCTGTTTTTTACGTAGTTCTTGATATTTTCTACTCCGACGTACTTTTCGGGCGCAGAATCGCCGTTTTTTCCGACTATGACCGCGGTCGGCGCCTGCATAATGCCGTACTGGCGGGCGAGGTCGGTGTTCTCTTCAGCGAGCATCACCTTGTACTGCACGCCCTCGGCGTCGAGGAACTCTTTTGCCCTCGCGCAGTTGGGGCAGGTGCGGGTCGTGAAGAGGAGCATCTCCTTTGCCGGAGCCGCGTCCGCTACGGGAACGGCGTCTGCTGCGGCCTGGGCTGCTGCGGCTACTTCGTCTGCTGCTGGAACAGGCTTTGCCTCGAGCGGGTTCTGCCTCTTTACGCCCTCCTTGAACTCGGCCTGATGCCTGCTGAAGGAGCTGCCTATGTCGTAGACCTTGCGCTGCTTGAACTCCTGGACCTTGCCGTCGTTCCAGTTCTGGACCGGCCTGTAGTAACCGGTGATGCGGCTGTAGACCTCGGTCTTGGAGCCGCACTCGGGGCAGGTGTACTGCTCGCCCACGAGGTAGCCGTGGTTCTTGCAGATGCTGTAGGTCGGGCTCATGGTGTAATACGGGAGCCTGTAGTTCTCTGCGATGGTGCGCACGAGGTTGGCCGCGCTCTGCCAGCTGGGCAGCTTCTCGCCGAGGAAGGCGTGGAAGACGGTGCCGCTGGTGTAGAGGGTCTGCAGCTCGTCCTGAACGTCGAGCGCGGAGAAGATGTCGTCGGTAAAGCCTACCGGCAGGTGCGAGCTGTTGGTGTAGTACGGAACAGCGTCCTTGTCGGAGGCGGTGATGATGTTGCCGAAGCGCTTGACGTCGTGCTTCGCGAGCCTGTAGCTAGTGCTTTCAGCCGGGGTGGCCTCGAGGTTGAAGAGGTCGCCGTACTTCTCCTGATAGTCGGAGAGGCGCTCACGCATGTGGTTGAGCACGCGGACGCTGAAGTCCTGGGTCTCCTTGTGGGTCATATCAAGGCCGATCCACTTGGCGTTGAGGCCTGCTTCGTTCATGCCGACGAGGCCGATGGTGCTGAAGTGGTTGGCGAAGGTGCCGAGGTACCTCTTGGTGTAGGGGTACAGGCCCTCGTTGAGCAGCTTGGTGATGACCTTGCGCTTGACGTCGAGCGACCTTGCGGAGACGTCCATCATGTGGTCGAGGCGCTTGAAGAACTCTTCTTCGTTCTCGCTCAGGTAAGCGATGCGCGGAATGTTGATGGTGACGACGCCGACGGAACCGGTGGATTCGCCGCTTCCGAAGAAGCCGCCGCTCTTCTTTCTGAGCTCGCGCAGGTCAAGACGAAGTCTGCAGCACATCGAGCGCACGTCGCTGGGCTCCATGTCGCTGTTGATATAGTTGCTGAAGTACGGGGTGCCGTATTTCGCGGTCATCTCGAACAGCAGCCTGTTGTTCTCTGTGTCGGACCAGTCGAAGTCTTTGGTGATCGAGTAGGTCGGGATAGGATACTGGAAGCCGCGGCCGTTGGCGTCGCCTTCGATCATGATCTCGATGAAGGCCTTGTTGACCATGTCCATTTCCTTCTTGCAGTCGCCGTAAGTGAAGTCGAGCTCCTTGCCGCCGACGATGGCCTTCTGGTCTTTAAGGTCGGGAGGGCAGGTCCAGTCGAGGGTTATATTGGTGAACGGAGACTGGGTGCCCCAGCGGGACGGAGTGTTGACGCCGTAGACGAAGCTCTGGATGCACTGCTTGGTCTCCTTGTAATCGAGGCCGTCAGCCTTGACGAACGGAGCCAGATAGGTGTCGAAGCTTGAGAAAGCCTGGGCTCCCGCCCACTCGTTCTGCATGATGCCGAGGAAGTTGACCATCTGGTTGCAGAGGGTCGAGAGGTGGCTTGCCGGGGAAGAGCTGATCTTGCCGGGAACGCCGCCGAGGCCTTCCTGGATGAGCTGCTTGAGCGACCAGCCCGCGCAGTAACCCGTGAGCATGGAGAGGTCGTGGATATGGATATCGGCGTTCTTGTGAGCGTTGGCGACTTCGTCGTCATAGATCTCGGAAAGCCAGTAATTCGCGGTGATGGCGCCGGAGTTGGAGAGAATGAGACCGCCCACGGAATAGGTGACGGTGGAGTTTTCCTTTACGCGCCAGTCGTTGATCTTGACGTAATTGTCTACTACGTCTTTGTAGTCGAGGACGGTGGACTTGAGCTGACGCAGTTTCTCTCTCTGGCGTCTGTAAAGTATGTACGCCTTGGCGACGTCGCTGTAGCCTGCCTGGACCAGAACGTTTTCTACGCTGTCCTGGATGTCTTCTACCGCGACAAGGCTGTCCTTGATCTTCGGCTCAAAATCGGCTGTGACCTTGAGCGCGAGGAAGTCGATCACCGAGGGGTGGAACTGCTTTTCTTCAGCTTCGAACGCGAGCCTGATCGCGTCTGAGATCTTCTGCAGATTAAAATCTACGATCTTTCCGTCTCTCTTAACTACCTGATACATTTTTTCTCTCCTTGATTCTTTTGCCGCGCCCTTTCGGGCTTTATTTTCTTGCAGGTCACAAAAAACCTGCAGCAAATTGCTACAGGTTATATTTTATTCGCCCCGGCTTCAATTGTCAAGAAGGAACCACAATATATTGTGGTTCCATTTTATGTCAGGCACAGTATATGCTAAATGCCGCGAAGCTCTGTATTTGGAACGAATTCACGCATTATCGCCGCGAAACGCTCCATATCGGCCTTTTCGTGCTTATGGAGCCCCGGCATTATCGTGGAACCGCTGTCGGAAAAGCTCTGCAGGAAGAACTTCTCATCGCCTCGCAGCCACTCGCCTATACGGCGGAAATCGTCGTCCTCGTGGAACTCCTTCACGACCGTGGTGCGGAACTCGAAATCGACATGGCCTTCCATCAGGTATTCGATGCTCTCGTAGACCATGGGCAGCATGCGCTCCGCCGCCTCGCCGCTCAGGCCTGCCGTCTCGGCGTACTTCTCGCGGCAGTTTTTGACGTCGACCGCCACGTAATCGACCAGGCCGCCCCCGACCAGCTGCTTCAGCCTCGCCGGAAAGCTTCCGTTGGTGTCGAGCTTTACTGCATAGCCCATGTCCTTTACACGCCTGATGAAATCGGCGATGTCGGCCTGCATCAGCGGTTCCCCGCCCGTTATCGCGAGCCCCGTCAGCACGCCCCGGCGCTTTTCGAGCAGCTCGAACACGGGCTCCACGCCCAGGGAGCCCTGCCCCATATACGGATCGGACTCACCGCCCGGCCCGCCGACCACGAGCTCTGCGTTATGGCAGAACGGGCACCTCATATCGCAGCCCGGCGTGAACACCGTGGCCGCCACCCTGCCCGGAAAATCCAGCAGGGTCAGCTTCTGCATACCTTCGATCTTCATACTTTTATTATATCACAAAGCCCGCCGTACCGTCCGCATTTATGTCCCGCTTACCGACGCTTAACGCAGCCCGCCCCTGTCAGCCCGCCAAGGAGTTTTCCCGACGTCTTACCTGACGTCCCTCTTGACAGAATTCCCAACATCTTACCGAATCGTGAGACTTTTCGTATTTTCGGCGCAGAATGTCACGATTATTTTTTCTCTTAAGTCCGCATCTCATTAATATCGTGGTAAAGTATCCGCTTATCGGCCTGGGTTCAGGCATAAAATACAAATCTTGAACTTGTATTCACAACTCACCCCATGATTGTAACGCGTTAGGATAAAATAACAGTGTCAGCTCTTGTCAATTCCATCAAAAGTCTCACGAAACGGCGTTTTAAACGCCGGAAAACGTTCTCACTTCAAACAGCATCTCGCCAACATAAAACAGAGGAGAGCCGAAGCCCTCCCCTGGGAAACATTGCTGTTTTCAGTTGTCAGTTGCTCGAATCACTTTGCAGCTACAAGTACTATGTCAGCATATCCCTTGGCAAATTACTTCAGGAAGCCGTTGATTATGGCCTGCTCGGCCTCCTGCTCGGTGAGGCCGAGGGTGCGCAGCTTCATGATCTGCTCGCCGGCGATCTTGCCGATGGCGGCCTCGTGGATGAGGGCAGCGTCGCCGTCGTTGGCGCGCAGTTCGGGCGAAGCGTCGACCTTGCCGTTCTCGGCGATGATGGCGTCGCACTCGGAGTGGCCGCTGCACCTGGCGTTGCCGATGATGACCGAGCGGTATGCCTGGTGCGAATCGCCGCGGGCGACGGACCTGGACATCAGGTTGACGCCGCTGCCTTCGCCGTTGAGCTCGACCTCGAAGTCGGTCTTTGCGGTCTCGTCGCGGTCGGTGAGCAGGCGCTCCTTGATCACGAGGGTCGCATCCTTGCCAAGCTTTGCGCGGGTGTGGCGGTCGGTGTGGGAGACGCCGCCGAGCTGGCTGGTATCCATCTCGAGATAGGCGCCTTCCTCAAGGAAAGCCTCGGTCTGCGGGTCGATGTCCTTTTCGGTCTCGACGGCGCCGGTTCCGATGTGCTTCTCCTCATAGAGCACGCGGGCGCCCTTTTCAAGGAAGAAGCGGTGGATGCCGCTGTGGCGCGCGGGCTCGCCCGTAGTCGTATGAATGCCGCAGCCCGCGACTATAACGACATCGGCTCCCTCGCCCACGAAAAAGTCGTTGTATACCAGGTCGTCGTATCCGGGCTGGGTGACGCAGGCAGGTATGAACACGCGCTCGCCCTTGGTTCCCGGAGCGATCTTAATGTCAAGGCCGGGGTTGTCGGTCTTGCTTTCTATCTTGATATTCTCAGAGGACTGCCTCCCTATGCAGCCGCCGTTGGAGCGGATGTTGAAGGCGCCCTTGAATTTGCCTTCCCAGTCGGCTACGGTCTTGAGCAGTTCGCCGGTCACCGCGTCCACGTTCTGGGGGACGCTTCCGTCAGCAGCCTGAGTTTTTTTTAATTCCGCCATCTTATTTCGCCTCCCCGTTCACGCCGCATTCGTCGCAGTTGCGCCCGCCGCAGAGCAGGTTCGGAAACATCTTGTCGCGTCCGCCGTGCAGGCCAACCCTGCCGTTCTGGATCATAACGATCTCGTCGGCTATGGAAAGGATGCGCTCCTGGTGTGAGATGATCATGATGGAGCAGTCGCCCGCCTCACGCATCATCTCGAAGACGCGGATGAGGTTGTTGAAGCTCCAGAGGTCGATGCCGGCCTCGGGCTCGTCGAAGAGGGCGAGCTTCGCCTTGCGCAGGATTACCGAAGCAATCTCGATGCGCTTGATCTCGCCGCCGGAGAGATGGGTGTCGACGTCGCGGTCGATGTAGGCTCCCGCAACGAGGCCTACGCGCTCGAGCGTGGCTTTGACCTCTTCGTCGCTCATCGGGGAACCGTTGGCGAGGTTCAGAAGGTCGCGTACCGAGATGCCCTTGAAGCGCACGGGCTGCTGGAAGGCGTAGCTGACGCCGCGCTTTGCGCGCTCGGTGGGGTCGAGAGCGGTGATGTCTTCACCGTCGAGAAGGATCTGGCCGGAAGTCGGTCTGGCGACGCCTGAGATCATCTTGGCGAGAGTAGTCTTGCCGCCGCCGTTGGGGCCTGTGAGGACCACGAGCTTGCCCGTGGGAACCTCGAGATTGATGTTATTGAGTATCGTGCGGCCGTCCTCGGCCACGAAGCTCAGGTTTTTGATTTGAAGCATTGGGTCTCCTTAGCCCTGATAGAGGTTGTTCGACGAGAACTCGGGCTCGCAGGTCGCGTCGATCTTCAGATCGTGGAAGATCTGTGTGTCGCTGTCGCTGAGGATAGCCGTGCAGTGGGCCCTGCAGCCTGCGAGCTGCGGGAGCTTCTCTACCGCCATGTATGCCATCGGGTTGACAGAGGCAGATATCGTGAGGGCCGAGAGCACTTCCTCGAGGTTGAGGGTGGCTTTTTCACGGCCGAGTATGTCTTTCTTGAGGTGCTGTATGGTCTTGAGTATGTCCGGGGAGATGAGCAGCATCTCGTCGGGCAGGTCAAGCAGGGTCTTGACCGCGTTCAGGATGAGGGCAGCGCCGGCGACCATGCGGCGGGAGCTGCGCCCTGTCACGATGCGTCCGTCGGGGAGCTCGAGAGCCATTACGATGACATTCTCGTATTTCGGGTCGAGGGAACGCTTGTAGTCGAGGTAATCGAGAGCCGGCTGGACGACCTTGCGGTCGGTGGCCTTGAGTCCCACCTCGTCCATGAGCAGCTTGGAACGCTCGAAGGAAGCCTGGTCTATGACGCCCTTCTTGTAATCGACCTGGGCGATGAGGAACCTGCGGATTATTTCCTGCTTCGAGGCCTCGCAGCACACGTCGTCGTCGGTGATGCAGAAGCCCGCGCGGTTGACGCCCATGTCGGTCGGGGACTTGTATTCGCTCTCCTCGCCTGTGATCTTCTCGATGATGCGCTTGAGCACGGGGAAGGTCTCGAGGTCGCGGTTGTAGTTGACCGCGGGGGTGCCGTAGGCCGCGAGGTGGTAGGAGTCGATCATGTTGACGTCCTTGAGGTCGACGGTGGCAGCCTCGTAGGCGATGTTCACGGGGTGCTTGAGTGGGAGGTTCCAGATGGGGAAGGTCTCGAACTTGGCGTAGCGCGCCTTAACGCCCTTCTGGTTCTCATGGTAGAGCTGCGAGAGGCAGGTGGCCATCTTGCCGGAGCCGGGGCCGGGGCCGTTTACGATCACGAGAGGCTTGGTGACCTCGATGTAGGGGTTGGCGCCGTAACCTTCTTCGGAAACGATGGTGTCGACGTCGGTCGGATAGCCCTTGGTGAAACGGTGCTTGTAAGTCTTGATGCCGCGGCGCTCGAGCTTGTTGATGAAGGTGTTGACAGAGGGCTGGTCTTCGTAGCGGGTAATGACGACGCTGTTGATCTCAAGCTCGTAGGTGCGGAACATGTCGATGAGGCGCATGACTTCCAGGTCGTAGGTTATGCCGAAGTCCTGGCGGGTCTTGTTCGTGAGGATGTCGCCTGCGTAGATGCAGATGATGATCTCGGCGTGGTCCTTCATGCGGGCGAGGAGCTTTATCTTGGCGTTCTCGTCGAAGCCGGGGAGGACCCTGGCCGCGTGCTTGTCCTGGACCAGCTTGCCGCCGAACTCGAGGTAGAGCCTTTCGCCGTGGCCTTCATTGATACGCTGGAGTATGTATTTTGACTGTTCTTCAAGGTATTTGTCGGAGTCGAAACCGAGCTTCACTTTCTGAGCCTCCTTTAGCTTATCCGTTAAGATCACATACCATATTAGTTTACCAAAAATGACGGGCGCGTTCAATAAGGTGATAGCGTGTTTGGGGGCGGAAAAATTTGCGCGCAACTGGTAATTTTTGCTTGACTATATCAAATTTGTATGTATAATTTATACAGTAAATATTTGGGAGGTATGCATGAAAAAGTTTATAGTCTTATGCGTCCTGCTGTGCGCCGCACTGCTGGCAGGATGCTCAGTCTACGCGGAACCTGTGTTCACGGACGTCAGCGGAGGAGTATGGTACTACGACACAGTGATGAGGGCACGGGACCTGGGACTGGTCGGAGGTTACCCCGACGGCAGCTTCAGGCCCGGAGCGCAGGTGAGCTACGCGGAATTTCTGAAGATGGCCGCGGGGAACAGCGAAAGGCTGCCCGGCGGGCACTGGGCGTCCGGCATCTTCGCGGACGCCCGCAGCCGCGGACTTTTCTCCGCGGCTGACTTTTCAGCCTCCCTGCTCGATGCGCCGATACCGAGAAAGCACATGGCGCTGGTATCGGCCAACCTTCTGCGCGAGGCTGAAAAGGTGCCCGCCGGCAGTCACGGTGAAGCCGTGCCGCAGGCCGGCTTCACCGACGTCGGCAGCGCGGACAGATACGAATACTATGTTTCCATATGCGCTGCCGCTGGCATCATAGGCGGTTATCCGGACGGAAGCTTCCGCCCGGATAAAGGCCTTACGCGCGCCGAGGCCGCGGCGGTATGCGTAAGGCTTTACGACGCGCTGAACGGCAGCGCCGCGGCCTCCGGCGCGGATGAAGAGGAAGCGGCCGCAGTCCCGGCCGCCGAAGATCTTATGGACCCCGGCGCCCGGCAGCTCGCCCGCGCGGTCCTCGGCAGCGCGCGCTTCGAAGGAGGCGCCGGGCTCTGCCGCTTCGTCTGCAGCCAGCCCGAGATACCGGACAAGTACCATCTTAAGATCTCCCTTGAAGTCTTCGGAATCAACGGCGAAGGCACGCCCAGCCTCTTTCGCTGGGTCTCCGACGAGGGCTGGCTCGCAGACCCCGCAAACTACGACCCGTCAGCCCACGCTTCCGACCTGGTCCTCAGCGGAGTTTCTTCCCCCGAAAACAAGGCTGTCTTTCTTGAGATACTCGTCACGAACAGCGAGACCCGCGAGATGGCCAGCTACTACCTCAAACAGGAATTCGACGGTTCCCGCAGCCTCACTGCGGTCTACGACCCGCCCGCCGGCGCCGCAGGCACCCGTGTCATCAACACCGGATCAGCGGAAGGATATTTCAACTGGAAATGAAAAGACTGATAAAGACACTCGCGGCCTCCGTGCTGCTCGCCCTGCTCCTGCCCTGCGCTGCATCCGCCGTCAGCCGGGAGCTCATCGCGAGCTCCTACGAGACCTTTTACATAGACATGTGGCACTACAGCGGCGGTTACTGGCGCATAGGCAACGCTGACCAGGAAAAGATCACCATCAGCGACTCGACCATGCGCAATTACGGCAGCATCGACAGCTACCTCGGCTCCACGCAGAGCATCTATTTCAGCGTCAGTCTACCCGAAGCCGTGAGACAGGCGGTGAACGGCGGCGAGACCGTGAGCTGGACCGCTGCCGGCCGCGGAAGCGGAGGCCCCCTGCTCTTCGACCCGGCGACCGTCAGCGAGCTCGAATTCACCTCGACCGATCTGAAGTTCTCGTTCAGGCCGAAGTTCAACCTCGTAAAAGGCATAGACTTCTCGGATTTCGTCACTGGCCTGAGCAACACCATACCGCTCATCGACTCGTCCTTCGGAAACAACATCTTCTCGATGTTTGGCAACGGCCGCAGCGCGGTGCAGGCGAACGGCTGGTTCAGCATGTACGACCCCACGGCCACGAGGACCCCGTACGTCCACCCCACGATGATCAAAAACAATACCGGCGCCCTCAAGCCCGGCTACAGCATCAACGTGGGCGGGACCGTCGTCGACACGCAGGGCTTCAGCATAGGAAGCGGAACGTTCTCCGCCGCCGGAGCCTGCGGCCTGAGGTTCGCCTTCCCCGTGACGATCAACTACTACAAGCAGGTCGACGATCCTCCTCCCCCAGGTCCGGATGATCCGTCGGACCCCGGCCCTGACGATCCCGGTCCTCCCGCGCCTCCGGCTGTGCCCACGCCTTGCGCCGTCACGGCAGAGCTCTACCTTCAGGGGGAGGCCTACGAGGGCCACCCCGTGCCCGCGAGCGACTGGTCGGTCATCGAATACGGCGACCAGAGCTACTCCGCTGCAAGAGCTTACGCGGAGCACATCGCCTCGAACAGCTTCAAGGCTCCCGGCGGGAGCCTCAGAAAGATCTACTCGACCGAAGCCGAGATAACCTACAGCACGGCCGGGACCTACTTCGTGACCCTTACCGTGACCCCGGAGACGGGCTACCCGGCCAGCGACGTCAAGAGCGTCAACGTGCTTCGCACGCCTTCCGTCGCGGCCACGGTCAGCGGTTCCCAGAAGCAGAACCGCAAGCAGACCCTCAGCGTGAGGGTCGCGCAGGACCCGGCCAACCCGGTGCAGGCGGTGCGCATAACGCTGACCGAGCCCCTTTCTGGCGAGAGCATAGTCGTCACCGGCAGCGGAGCCCCGCAGAACACCGACAACATCAAGTACCGCAGCCTGCGCGACGAGGGCTCGGATCAGTACTTCCTACGCTACGCGCTCGACTTCCTGAGCCGCTTTGACGACGCAAGGAACTTCGAATACAGCGTGACCGCGGTCGACAGCCGCGGCAGGAGCGCCTCCGCGAGCGGGAGCTTCTTAGTCGTTAAGGACGAGCCTCCGCACGCCGTGATACAGCTCGACAGCAGCTACCTGAGAGGAAGGTCTTCGAACGACGCGCTCATCGACCCGCTCGACCTTTCCACCACCGACGGCGACGAGCTCGAACGCTTCTGGTCCGTAAGCACGGACGGGGTCAATTACACCACACCAGCTTACACGGACCTCAGCTTCGGCAGCGCCCAGCACATCAGCTTCGTCAAGACCGGCGTGGGCGGCTTCAGCGTGAAGCTGCGCGTGCGCGACGTCTGGGTCGAGGAGACCCTTGAGGAATACGTGAGCGAGGCAGACAGGCTGAGCGACGAGACCGTGGCGTCGAGCCTGGTCGACAACGTCGCTCCCGTCGTCTCGCTCGGTACGACCCATTTCAAAACGTCGGAGATACTTCTGTTCACGAACGAGACCGTCGACGTGAAGGACCTCAAGATGAAGCTGCTCGCCCGAGGCATAGACGCGGAGATCTTTGTCGAGGAGGCAAGACCGGGGGCGGAACCTCAGGTGAAGCCTTCGCTGATAAACTGCATGAGCGCACCCTTCGGATTCGCCACACTGAACTCGTCCTGGGACGGCGGCAGCGTGATGCTCGACGAGGACTGCATGTACCAGCTCTCGGCGACCTTCATCCACGGCGGCGACGAATACGAAGTCTCGCCGCAGCAGCCCTTCACCCTCAGCGCCTACGACGCAAGGGACGGCAGCCTGCGCTGGCAGTTCATACTCACCGAGAGCATACTGAGGGTCAGCGACAAACTGCACTTTTCCATGGAGCAGGACGTCACCGGGCGCTACGTGTTCCTCACCTTCGGGAGCCGTACGGCAGTCGTCAGCAAGGCGACCGGCCGGCTCACAGGAGTCTTCAGCTTCGAGCCCGGCCCCTGCAGCGCGGCCTCGGACAGCAGCATCTACTGCTTCAAGGCGGACGGCATCTACAAGCTGGGCTCCACGGGGAGCCTGAGCCTGCTGCGCAGGGAAGACATACTTGTTGGCAGCGGCGCGGCGGCAATGCTGGGCGGAAAGGCAATGTTCATATGCAGGCGCGGCGACGGAGTCTACGCGGGATTCTTCGACACATCGGACGAAAGCTGCGAGTTCGTCCCGCTGAAGGCAACCCTCGGCGACCCCTTCACCGCCCAAAGCAAAGTCGTGGGCATAGACACGAGGGGACGCATAGTGCTGTTCACCTCCGAGGTCAACAAGCTCAGGGTCTTCGACGCGCGCAGCGGAAGCCTCCTTGCGCAGAGGGACTGCGGAGGCGGCGATCTCATGGCGGTGACCGACCCGGGAGGGCGAATAAACTACGTGCTCGGCTGGAACCTGAAGCAGACCCACTGGGTCCAGGGGAACGACACCTACGCTTCCACCCACTCGCTCACCGGCCTCTACGACGATTACAGCTACAGCATCAGCTTCACTAACGACGACGCGCTCGGCCAGTACGACTACGCGGTGCACGCCCCGGTCGTGGCCTGCGAGCTTTACGACGGCAGCGTCTACATGGTCGAAAAGGCCAGCTGGAAGGAATGGCGCTTCGCCAGCGTCTACAACCCGCACTACGTCTCCAAAACGCTGCGAATGAAGAGCGGCGACGGTTCCCCCTGCGGGGTTGCGGACTACGACGCCCTGATAAGCTGGAGCTCCAGCGTAAACCGCATATACGAGGCGGGACGCCGGGCTCCGGGCATCTTCGCGGGGACCTTCAACAACAACGCGTCCGGGGAATCAGCCGCGAGCAGCACCGACCTCGCGAGGCTCGAAGAGCGCGAGAGCGACAGAAGGAACAGGCTCGCGCAGAAGTACTTCACCTACGGGAAGGACTACAGTCTGGTAGAGACCAACGCGGACCCCGAATATCTGCTCGCCAGGCTCGTCCCATCCTCCGAAGGGATAAGCGTGAGGCTCACTGAAGACGGAGGAAAGGCTTACTACGGCCTCGGGCTCAAGCCCGGCAGAAAGTATTACTACGAATACGACTCCAGCTCGGGAGCGGCGCTCTCCTTCGTCGCGAGGAACGAATGCTTCGGAAGCTCGCCGGAAGGATTCAGGGTAGTACTTGTCGAGAGCGAAGATTTCAACGACAGCGACGTCAACCCGGCGTTCACTCTGAACGGAGCCGGCCTGAGCAGCGGACGGTTCTGCTTTACGCAGCGGACCGGACCGCAGGAGAACGACTATAATCTCTACATAGACAGGGGAACTCTGAGTTTCACCGTGCCCGAGGGGTATTACGGCTCCCTGAGCTTCAGGGACAGCTCCGTCATGAACTTCACCTATCACGACCACTGGTTCACGCTGAGCAGAGACGGAGAAGCGGAAGTGCGGATGATCGACCCAGTTGAAGGGCTCTTAACCGAAAAGCGCCTGCTGGAGCCCGGGACATACACACTCACGGGCTGGATGCGGAGCTACTATACGAACTGGCACCGCTCGAACGAGCTTGCCATAGACGATCTGAGGCTGTGCATACTCGAGCCTGACGACTCCGTGAGCTCCGCGGAATACACACGCATCCCGACGGTTCAGAGCGTGAGCGGGCAGCACGTCAGCGGAAGCTTCAGCGCGCCGCAGCCTCTAAGCAGCTTTGGAAAGCTCGACGCGGAATACGCGCGGGGCGTGGAATGTGAGTACAGCAGCTACAGCTACAACCAGTCGGGCGGGACCAGCTCGGAGACCTTCGCTATACCGGAAGGAAAAACGGCGGTCTATCTGGGCTTCAGCCTGCACAGCAACGGCTGGGCCTCGAGCGCCACATCTTCGCCAAGGCCCGCGAAATGGACCTGGGGCGGAGCAACGAAGCAGAGGATACCCGACGGGATGGGCAGGAGCTACTACGCCGGCGCGACGACCAACATGCCTGAATACTACACCTGGGTGGGAAGGCTGCTCAACGGCACGCAGACGCTGTCTGCGACCTTCCCCGGCTACAGGGGAGGCGACGGAGCCGTGCTCGACGTAGAAGCGGTGCTGCACGACGACAGCCTCGCGCTGCCCCCGACCGTAACGGATGGACGGTACTTCATCACGAACGGAGCGCTGTATTACGAGCAGTGCGCCTTCGGCGGCGAGACCCTGCTGACGGCGGACCGGGACGCGGACATCAGCTCGCTGCGCGTATGGTATATGGAAAACGGAGCGAGGGTCTACGTGACCCGAATGCCGTCTGCCGGCCTCTGGCAGGCCGAAGGAGCCACGGTCACCGGGCTTGAGACCTCAGGCGAAGACAGCAGTGAGGACGACAGCCTCATCTACGACAAAGGCGAGTACGTGGGCTACGTGATAAGCTACACCGACTACGAGGACGACCCGAGCAAACAGAGCTTTTACAGGTACATCCACACGCCGCTGAACGACGGGCCCGCCTTCGGCGGAGAGACCGTGCTGCTGACGGATGCCGCGATACACAGGTTCTATCACGACGGCAAGTACGTGCTGCAGCACTGGCAGACCGACGATACCGGGGACCCGGCTTTCGACAAGGACAGCAACGTGGTCGAGATAGTGTTCTACATAAGAGGGAACGGAAGCGCTCCGCGCATAGACCTGATAAGGCCGGATCCCGAGGAGCTCGAGCCCGGGGACGATTTCAGCCTGCTAGTCGCCGTGAGCGACGACGAGGGAGACGATCTTACTCTTACAGTCGAGCTTTATCTTGACGGTGAAAAGATCTGGGAAGGAAGCTCGGCGGCCTCAGCCGGCCCGGGCGGCACCTACTCGCTGCAGGTGTTCGATATACCCGTGCCGGCTGCCGCCGGCAGCTACGACGCTGCCGGCGTGGTCCGCGACGCTTCCGGCGCCGGGATCGGCGCCTGCAGCTTCGCGGTCGGCCGCCGTCCCGACCCCTTCGCGCTCTACCGCCTGCACCGCATCTGGTAACAAAAAAGCCGGGCAGATCTCTCTGCCCGGCAGTCTTGCCTGATAGCCTTATTTCTCTTCAACTACTACTTCAGCTTCGGGAGCGTTCTTCCTGATGCTCTCGATGCCGTTCTTGCAGGACGGCTTAGCCTTGTAGCCTTCGCCGGTCGCGATGATCTCGCCGTTCTTTGCCTTGAGCCTGAAACGGAACTCGCCGGCCTTGTCGGCGTAGATCTCGAACTTCGGATTTGCTACCTTCTCGAAGTTCTCTACGGTCTGGTCCTCGACCTTAGCCTCGACCGCGTTCTTTCTTACGCTCTCGATGCCGTTCTTGCAAGCCGAAAGGCTGCTGTAGGTCTCGCTCACTGCGATGACTTCGCCGTTGCCGGCCTTGAGATTAAACACGAAACCGCCGTTCTTGGTTTCTTTGATCACAAATTTGCCCATATCGATCCATCCTTTCGTAGACTTAATGAACTATATATTTAATATTACTATATTCCGAAAGCGTTTACAAACAGAAAATATGCGCACGATCAAAGCGCCGTGACAGACTGTCCGGCGGCGCCATGCCGCAAACTAAGCGTTATACGCCATGCGGAGGACCTCAAGATAATCTTCCCTGGACATCGGCCGCGGGTTGCTGCCCGTGGAGATGTTCTTCGCTGACCGCTCCGCGATAGCGTCGAAGTCTTCAGTCTTTACGTTCTGCGAACGGAAATCGGGTAGCCCGACAGCGCGGCAAAGGTCCTTAACGGCCTGCACCGCCATCTTCGCGCCCTCGCACGCGTCTTCGAAGACGAAGCCCATTGCCTGGGCGACCCTCGCGTATTTCTCTACGCAGTAGTCCATATTGTATTCCATCACGTAAGGCAGGAAGATCGCGTTGCACATGCCGTGAGGCAGGTCGTACATGCCGCCGAGAGATTCTGCGACGCAGTGCACGGAAGCGACGTCGCTGTGGCTGAAGGACATGCCTCCGAGCATGCTGCCCATGAGCATGGCGCTCCTAGCCTCGAGATCGGCGCCGTTCTTCACGGCCTTCTCGAGATTGTGATATATGAGCTCTATCGAATAAAGGGCAAAGGCGTCGGCGATGGGCTCTCCGCAGTTCGCGGTGTAGCCCTCGATCGCGTGGGTCAGCGCGTCGACTCCGGTGGAAGCTGTGACCATGGGCGGAACGGATACGGTGAGCTCCGGGTCGCAGAGCGCGAGCCTGGCGGCGGTGAACGGGCTCTTTACCGTCATCTTGTAATGGTTCGCAGTATCGGTGATAACGGCGGAGAAGGTAAGCTCGCTGCCTGTGCCGGCAGTAGTCGGTATTGCGATGAGCGGGACCTGAGGCTTGGTCGCGGCAGTCTTTCCTTCATAGGGCTTTATCTTGTCCGCGTTGTGCGCGAGCAGCACGCCTACGGCCTTCGCGCAGTCTATCGGGCTGCCGCCTCCTACCGCGATAAGCGAATCCGCGCCGAAGGCACGCGCCATTCCGGCGCATTCCTCGCAGTTAACGTCCTTGGGGTTCGCTTCGACGCCGCTGTATACGATGAATTCATAGCCCGCGGCTGCCACAAGATCATTTACGCGCTCAGCTATGCCGGCCTTCATGATCCCGGCATCGGTGATGATGACGGGGCGGGTGCAGCCGAGGCGCTTCATCTCCTGCGGGAGCCTGGCCAGTACGCCGGGTCCGTAAACGATCTCGGTCGGCAGGGTGAAGCTGAAGACGTCCATGGGGTTCTTGTTTGCATAATAATAAGGCTTCATGTGTTCCTCCTCTTTTGAACGCGGGCAGTTACCGCGTTCAGAAGACTGTGATCGGTGTATAGAGAGTGTATACTATACAGTATCACAATTTGGAGCACACATGCAAGCCTTATGTAGACCGCACGCCCCTCTTACTGTGGGGTCATTGCGCTGCCGCTGTGTCAATCCGTCTCCGACGCCATTATCACCGCGAAGCGCTCCAGCGAAGGATCATAAGCGGTGATGCACAGCGTGCCCCACCACTCGCGGCCGTCGTCGAAGTATTCCGACCAGTCGGTCGTCCATTCATATACCTCGAGCATGTCCGTCCCGTTCGGGAACAGCGCGCCGTTGACCAGGTCAAAATCCCTGTCCGTATAACCGTTCCCATGAGGCGGATCCAGAAAAGCCCTGCGGTAGTTCAGCTTTCCGTCCTGCGCGGCCGGCGAAAAGAGCTCTTCAGCAGAGATCTTCTGCCCCTCAGCCTTTTCCGGCTCACCCTGCCACCCCTTGCACAGCTCGCGGAAAGCAGCTTTTAGCGCCGTACGGTGCGATCCGTAACCGTAATATCCGTCTTCGCACTTGACGATACTGTATGCCACGGCCAGGTCAGGGTACCTTTCAAGCAGTTGGAAAAACGGGCCTTTCCGCGGCTCCCCGTCTGATACGTCCTCGAGTTCCCGCATTTGCTGAGGCTCAGCTTCGGGCACGTTCCCGCAGAGCGTATCTTTCACTATCGCGTCGACCAGCTCCCCGCAGCTTTTATAGCCGTAAGGGATAGCCACGACGGTGTACCATCTGCCGGGATATTCCCAGCTTTCCTGAAAATAATCCTCAACAGGATGGCGGTCGATCACGTCTGAAGCGTGCGGGCGCGTCTTACGGATTATCGCCAGCGCTTCCTTATGGATCCCCTCACGGAATTCCGCAGCGTATTTAAGATCCTGTTCACTGTATTTCGGCATAATGTTCCTCTTCAGACCGGGCTTTATGCGGTGATCAAGCCTGGGGCGAGCTCACGCTCTTCGGGAGCAGATCTACCGGTGGATATACATCCTCGTCATATCCGGTTCCCCGTCTCCCTGTACCATGCATAAAAACTGCCAGCCGTATCTTTCATAAAAACCCGTATGATCCGTTACCAGATAGACAGGTGTAACACCTTTTGATCTCAGATCATCTACCGCCATATTGAGCAGGCAGCCTGCGATACCTTTGCATCGATACGCTTCTTCCGTGTAGACCGCGCAGACATTCGGGCTCAGATCTTTTCTGTCATGAAAGTCGTTTTCGATAACACCAAGCCCTCCGGCGATCTTATCTCCGTCCATGCACAGATACCATCCGTATTCCGTTTCGTTATTCAGATAGCTTTCCATGCATTCCAAATATGCTTCTTTCGGCACGCCCCATTTGCTGTGGAACCATCCGGCAGCCTTTTCTTTGAGTTCCGGGGCATCTCTTAATGTTAAATAAGCAAACCCGTTCATTTTTTCTCCGATCATTATTCTTTCGCCTCCGTGAAGCTTTTACTTTAGTCCTTCGATCCAGGACCTGAGGTCCGCTTCCGATACGCTGCCGCCGAAGCGCTTCCCGTCAAGCCAGGTGCCGCTTCCGGCAAGGGCTTCCATATTGGAGCCGCTGCGGCCGATACCGCTGCTGGAAGACGTGCAGAACGGGATCACCGTGATCCCATCGAAGCTGTATTTCTCGGCAAAGGTGTCCATAATACGCGGTTCTTCGCCCCACCAGATCGGGAAGCCAAGGTAGACGGTCGTATAGCCTTCCAGAGAGATATCCGCACTGCCGATCCCGGGACGGACGTTCTTATCATTCTGCTCTTTCGTGGAACGGCTGTTTCGATCGTTCCAGTTCAGGTCAGCGTCTGAATACGGTTCCGCCGGTACGATCTCGTACAGGTCGCCGCCGGTGATCGCAGCGATCTTCTCGGCGACTCCCTTTGTAGTACCGGTCGCGGAGAAATACGCCACCAGAACATTCGAACAGTCGGAGCTGCCCTCGGCAGAAGCACTCTCATTTGCAGGATCCGTATTGGACACTGCTGTATCTGCTATTTCCTCTGACGTATTTTGAGCTTCGTTTTCCTGTTTATTTGCGGTCCCGTTTGAGTTTGTGCCAGCGCAGGCAGTCAAACAAAGAACCATTGTAAATACCATCAGAACTGCAAATATTGTTTTGATCTTTCTCATTGCTGTTTTCCTTACTTCTTTCTGCAGACTTTCAGATCTTCTGGTCGCCAGTGGACTAGACGTGTTTTTCTTTTGCGGCGGCCGGTTTGTTCTGCGCCATGACGCCTGCCAGAGGATGCGGCACGTAGGGCTCTTCCAGATAAATGATCTCTTCCGGCGTCAGTGCCAGATCCACTGCCTTTGCCGCGCCTTCTATATGATGAAGCTTCGTCGCGCCGACGACCGGGGAAGCCACCCTTGTGAGCAGCCAGGCGAGAGACACTTCCGTCATGGTCACGCCGTGCTTTTCTGCCAGCTCCGCGACCCGGGCGATAATAACGTTGTCCTGCGCTGCCGTCGCGTCGTATTTAAACTTCGCATAGGCGTCTTCCTCGGCGCGCCTGGTTCCGCCTTCTCCGGGGAGCCTTGAAAGCCTGCCGGATGCAAGAGCACTGTAGGGCGTGAGCGCGATATTTTCTTCATTGCAGTACGGAACCATTTCCCGCTCTTCTTCGCGGAAGATCAGGTTGTAATGCCCCTGGACGGAGACGAACTTCGCGAAGCCTTCCTTCTCCGCCAGAGCGTTGGCCTTGGCGAGCTGCCAGGCGAAGCAGTTGGAGATGCCGATGTATCTGGCTTTTCCGGCCTTTACGATGCGGTCCAGACCGTCCATGACGTCTTCGATCGGCGTCTGCCAGTCCCACATGTGATAAATATACAGATCCACATAGTCCATGCCGAGGTTTGCAAGGCTTGCGTTGATCATGTTCTCGATGTGCTGCTGTCCGCTGACGCCGCGCTCGATCTCATCCGGCGTTCGCGGGAGGAACTTGGTGGCGACGACCACGTCTTCGCGCTTCGCAAAGCCGCGCAGGGTTCTGCCGAGATACTGCTCGCTGGTGCCGCTCTGATAAGCGATGGCCGTGTCATAGAAATTGACACCGAGTTCCAGTCCACGCTTTATGATCTCTCTCGTATGCTCTTCGTCGATGGTCCAGCTGTGCTGGCCACGTCCGGAGTCCCCAAAGCCCATGCAACCCATGCAGATTCGGGAAACAATCAGGTCTGAATTGCCGAGTTTCGTATATTTCATATATGCTTATTCTTTCTTTACTGTACCTCGCCCAGCAGCCTGATCAGGCAGCTGTAAGTGAGCTCATAGACGCTTCGATACACGTAGTCGATCCCTGCCTCCTTCATGGCAGTCTGCTGCTTTTCCGTGACAGCCGTATAAGGATATATTCCAAACATGAAAGGATAAAAGGTGTAGATGAAGTCCCGTATATCTGCCGCGCTCATGTCCGGACAGAACTTTTCAAGCAGCATGCGCATCAGATCCATGGAGCGCCCGTAAGAGCGCTTGAATGCGGTCAAAAGCTCCTGACGGCTGTTGGCTTCCATGTCGTAATTATTCATGGAAAGCAGCTTCAGAAGCTGTTCGCGTCCTGCCAGAGAACCTGCAACGCGGTCCGCCAGTTCCTTCCTCGTCAGCCGCCCGTTCCCGTTGAGTATGGCAGTAAGGTCTTCGTTCCAGCGGTCATATTCCCGCTGAAAAAGGGCCAGGAAGATCTCTTCTTTTGTCTCAAAGTAGTTGTAGATGGTGGGCCGGGAAAAAGATGTGATGCTTCCGATCTCCTTGAGCGTGATCTCCCGGAAGTTCATCGTCCGGTACAGCTGCTCACAGGCATTGATGATCTCTTCCCTTTTCAGAGCGATCTGTTCGGGTGTTACTTTTCTCATTACTCAAACCTTCAAGAACTCCACTAACGCTGACACGGTGTCAGCATTAGTATTGTACACATCATCTGACACCGTGTCAACATATCTTTATCAAGAAAAACTATTTTACGTTGCAGCAGCGATCTTCCACGACGCCGCTTCAATGACGCGTTCCATGGGCACTTCCGGTTCGCCGAAGCGTATGTTGTTGGCGATGGTGTCCTCGAAGAGGTAGACGTTCTGGAAGACAAAGCTGAAGTTGCTGCGCTCCCGTTATTTCTCCAGGAATCTTTTCACTTCCCGCGCAAACCGCTCCGGGAACATCATTACAAGCTCCGCATGGGCCAGCCCCTTGAATTCCTTCGGCACTGTCTGCGGGAAGGCCATGATGGTATAGGCCAGATTTTTTTCCCTTGCCTTCTTTTCTTCCTCCCCATACCAGTATTCGATTCCCGTCTTGACACGAGGAACCGGATCCGGCATGGAGTAGTTGTTTGCGGACCAGAAGACATTGTAGATCGTCCTTGAGGAAAAATGATTCTTCTCAAACGCGAAGATCTTCCGGTAATGCTCTTCCGGATCCTCACCCTTAGGCGTCCAGCGCTCCGGCGGTGCTGCCAGCTTCATGAAAAAGTATGATTTTGTGCCCAGCATGATCATGGCCCAGTCCTTCAGCGCGATCAGACGGCATACCGGCTTCGGATAAGGATATGGCGTGATCCCGGCGTCGATAATAGCCTTGTCTGCGATAATATCCTGTGTGGCAAGGAATCGGATGACTGCCGCGCCGCCCATGGATACACCATAGAGCAGATCCAAGCGGCGGATCCCGTTTTCTTTCAGATACGAGGCGGCATCATCCACGTATTTCTCTATCGAAACGAAGGTTGTTCCTAACTCGTCATGTCCGTCTGCAATAAACAGAAATACATGATAATCCTTTGCCAGTGCTTCCGCAGAAGGGATAAAAACCCAGCCGGGCTCCGCTGCGCACTGGAACATGGCAACAGTCTTTTCGTGTTCTGAACCGTATTCATATACCTTCATAAGCCTGCCTCCGATCCGATTGTGCGTTCAAAGCAAACTGCAGATCCACGCAGCAAGCGCGGATACCGCCGGGAATATGACGAGAAGCTTCAGCAGCTGGCTTTTGATGTTAAAGCCGTACTTTCTCCCTTCCATAACATCTCCCACTTCAGTATAGTAATACTGGAAAAAACGGAATTTCAGCAGCCAGAAGTAATCGAAAAACACCATATCGTAGACCTTATATACGGTGAACAGGACCAGGAATCTTATGAAAAACTGCCAAAAGGTGAAGCCGCTCCTGATGCCGTCCCACGCTGCGATCACCAATGCCCCGATTATCATGAGGATACTGAATATCAAAAGCATCCATCCTATCGTTCTGGCGCCGTAGAACAACTCCGTCTTTCTTGGCCGGATCAATTTCCGGACCTCCTCAGGCGCAGAAGAGAACATCTTCTCATCCTGGATAAACGCAACCGCAGAGAGCATCATCACAGTGACCGCCGCCAAAATCACGATTGCAAGATAGATCCGTGCCGTCAGAGGGATATAGTATCCATGCCGTCCGGCAGTTTCTCAAGGATATCATCGCATTGCGCTGCGGAGAGGGCTGCCTGTACCTCTTCACGGGTCGCCTCCGGGCGGGATGCTCTGACGTTCTCCAAAATACTGGTCTTGAAAAGACGGTTATTCTGGAAGACAAACGCTACCTGATCCATCAGCACATGAGGATCGGCATCTCTGACATCAACACCACCCACAAGGACACTTCCTGAACTGACATCCCAGAAACGGGGAATGAGACTCGCTGCCGTTGTTTTGCCGCCGCCGGAAGGACCCACCAGGGCTACCGTCTGACCGGGCTCCACCTTGAACGACACATGATCAATAGCTGGAATCTCTGCTCCGGCATAAGTGAAGCTTACATCCTTGAATTCCACACTGTTGTCCTTCGGAACATGGGGATGATCTGTGATCTTAAGTACAGGCGCACTCATGACCTCGCTGATCCTTCCGAGTGCCGTGCTGGCCAGCATCATACCGCTGGCGGCAAACATGATCTTTGCCAGCGCTGTGGAGATGATGGCAGAAAACACCGCGTAGAAAGCAAAGTTGGTAACGAACCCGGCAAAGCTGCCGGAGTTAAGCGCTGCCGGTGCCAGAAGGAGTGCCACCGGAACCAGAAAGACAAAGGCTCCTTCCGTAAAGGTCAGGTTCACGGACTGTGGTACTTTGCAGACATCTGCCTGATAATGCTCTGCTTTTGCACTGTAATCTTCGATAGCCTGCTTAAAAGCCTTAAAGGAATATACCGTCTGCTGGAACACCTTGACTACGGGGATCCCGCGGACATATTCCGTACCCGCTTTACTCATTACATCCTGGGCTGCCTGATAATCCGCCATGAGCCCGGCATTTTTCCCGCCCATCATCGTGGCCATGGCCACGACAGATACAACTGCTGCCAGCAGGCAGGAGGCCCCCATACGCCAGTCAAAAACAAACATCAGGACCAGCATTGCAATAAACATGGCCACAGTTCCGACGATGTCTGCCAGATTGTGGGCAAGCAAGGTTTCTGTTTCGGAGGCTGCTCCGTCCAGACGATTTCGAAGAAGCCCGGAAGCATTGGAATCGAAGAAGCCCAAAGGCGTCTTCATCAGGTGCTTCATTCCGGCTTTGCGGATATTGGAAGCCGTCCGGAAGGCCGCCAGATGCGTACACATGAGTGCCGCGAAATAAACAACAATCCCTGCTACGGCAAACCCAAAGGCCATCCAGCCGTATTTCGCAATACCCGCAGCTTCTGTCCAGTTCGGTGCGACGGCGATCAGATCCCGTGCAACAAGCCAGATGCAGATGTACGGGAGCATCCCGAGCACCATGGCAACTGCGGAGAGTCCAAGGCCCAGGAATGTCAGGCCTTTATAGCTGCCTGTATATCCCAGCAGCACCGCCAGGTCGCTTTTTTTCTTCTCTTTCATACAATACCTCTTTTCTTTTATGAATCACAGGTTTATACCCCCGGAACGAGGTTAGTTTAGACTAACTGCATGCCGGTAAAAAACGCTTTCTCATTCTGTTGACACGGAAAGCGTTATTACTGTCTATTGACTGCCACCTTTCTGAGAAGGACGCTTCTTGCGCTCTCTTCCGTATCATCGTCCTCGATATACCCGTCATACGGAGCTGACGGATCCGTATATTTCTTCGTGAACGGTTTGCAGATCTCTGTTCTATGCCTGAAGGCAAAGTCCAGGTCATCCGTCCAGCCGGTATGTCCGGTAATGATCTTGATCGGCGTGTTCCTTGCGCGGAGGTTCGTCTCCAGCTTCTCAAGCGACTGCACCGCCAGCTTGTTGTCCTCCGCCAGCGTACTGATGAAGCTGTAGCCGCCGTCCACACCGAACCAGATCGTATCTCCGGTGAAAAGGTACTCGTCATCGATCAGGTAGACCAGGTGGCCCCAGGTATGCCCGGGGACCAGGATGCATTCGATTTTGATGTCTCCGATCTGGAACACTTCGCCGT
>Ga0208297_1001100_pt1 | contig 31851 bp, 23 predicted proteins | sample LMS_cellobiose_e_FD_187367 | JGI IMG/M metagenome (GOLD analysis project Ga0208297, IMG submission 187367) | Rumen-fistulated moose microbial communities from Alaska, USA - LMS_cellobiose_enrichment (SPAdes) (version 2) | ecosystem: Host-associated > Mammals > Digestive system > Stomach > Rumen... | reverse complement strand
CCGGGGGCGTCTTCTTTCCCTCCGGGGGGGAGGTGAAGACCAGCGCAAAGAGCAGTCCCCCCAGGAGCAGCGCCGCCGCGGCGAAGATGATCCCCCGGAGGGGAAGGCCTTTTTCGGGGGGGCCCTCCGGTGTCGGGGCGTCCGGCCGGGGGGCCGGGGGCGCGGAGGCATGTCCGCCCGGCACGAAGGCCCTTACCCGCGGCGGTCGGGAGGATATCGGCCGGACGCGGGCCGGAGCGGAAAGTTTCGGCTCTTCGGGCGGTTGCGGTTCTTTAGCCTCCATCGGCCGGACGGGGTCCGCCGGGGGCTCGGGGGCCTGCGGGGGCGCGGGCGGTTCCGGGGGAGCCGGGGGAGCCGGGGGCTGCCAATCGCCGGGAATGGGGTTGTTCCGGCCCAGATGGATGACGCTTTCCGGCGTCAGATGCTCCGCGTTGGCCGGCAGCGGGGAACCTTCCGGGCAGCCCCGCACGGCCAGGGAGCTGGTGACGGCGGGCGAGGTACAGAAGGTGCTGAAGGTGAAGTTCATCGCCTCTTCGGGCGAAAGGCGGTCCGTCACCGCGCCGATAAGTTCCAAGAGGTTTTCGCCGGTGAATCTCATCGGGTCGAAAGCCAGGACCAGACCGTGCTTCGGGTCGGTCCGGAAGCACTCCGCGGCATAGGCGGCCCAATTCCTGTCGCCCGCGAGCTCCGCCCAGAGTTCCGGGGAGGCGGCGGGAGCCCTGCCGACGCGCTTCAAGCTCTTTTGCGGGAGTTCCCGCGGCTCCCCGGTCCAGGGCGGGAAGTTTTCCGGACATCTGAGCACCGCCGTCGCTCCGCCGGGGATCTCGGCCAGTTCCGCCGGGGTGAAGAGCAGGTGGTGAGCCAGCACGTTGGTCCGGCCCGTGAAGCTCAGGCCCGCGTACGAGATCCTGCTCAGGACGATGAAAAGCGTACCGCCCCAGCGGTAGTGCTGGCAGAAGTAGTTGACCGGATTGCGGTCCGCATCGGGGTGGCCCGGCGGGAAAAGATTCCGGTAGCCGCTCATGTTTTCGATGGGCGAAATGAGGTTCGGAGGGAACCCGGCGGTCATGGCCACGGTGGAAAATCCGGACCTTCCGGCGAGGAGCCCGCGGGGGGATGAGGTGTAGACGAGTTCGTACATGACCGGCGGCTCTCAGTTTTCCCGGTGTTCCCCGCCGTCGTCCTTCGCGGGCAGACGGTAGAGCGTGCCGCCGATCTCAAGGCCGGCTCCGGCGTAGTTGCCGGGCAGGCGGACGGGTCTGCCGGTGACCGGGTGGGCGAAACCCAGCTGTCCGTTGATCCAGGTCCCCAGGGGCGCGCCCGCCGAGCCCGTCTTGGAGCGGATCAGGCCGTTGTTCTGCGCGAGCAGCGTGAGGAAGGGGACTTCCACCCAGATGGGCTTGAGTTTTTCCGGAACGATCCCGATGACGCCCTCGTCGTTCCGTTCGGCCAGTGTGCCGAAATTGCTCACTGGGACGAAGGTCACGCTCTCGAAGAAACTTTCCGCCGCGTTGACCAGTCCGGGGACGTATTTGAGCAGCAGTTCCCGGAGCGCGAAGGAGACGTCGAGGACCCGGTCCCGGTCCAGAGCCCAGCTTTCCCCGGAACTGACCGAATCCGGTTTGGCCAGGGGCAGTTCGGCGGGCGTCCGGTCGAAGCCGTCCCGCCAGGTGTCGTACTTCACCACCGCCACGACCAGGGGGATCTTGCAGGTGTCCGAACTGAGCATGTTCGCATGCCGCCGGATCCGGTCGATCATTTCGTTGAAGAGAAGCGTCTGATCTACCACATGGGGGCTGCACGAGATCTGGGGGTCCCGCCTGTCGCAGATGCTCCCCCGCATGACCGCGTCGCTGGTGGGATCGAAAAGAAAGATGATGCCGTCGGAGTGGGAGAGGTGAAAGGTGGCCTGATTGCCCCACTCGTCCCGGCCGGGAACGAACATTTCGCCCGAGTTGTCGTAGAAGACCATGTTCAGATCGTCCACGCCGTCCCGGCTGCGGAATTCGAAGACGAAGGGCTGGGGCAGTTCGATCTCGGTGTCGTTCAGCCTTACCCGGTTCGAAATGCCGTCACCGGAAATCTGCGTCGCGGGGAGCGATGTGACCTTTTCGGGCGAAAGCGACATGAAAAGCTCCCGTTCGTAGCTGCTCAGCGTTTCGTTGAGCCTGGGGTCGGCGTCGAAGAAGGCGGCGCCGAAATACTCCGGGAGAGTCCGGCGGAGCTGGTGGGTCATGCAGGTGAGCAGATGGGACTTGCCGCTCGAGATCGCTCCGGCGATGGAAAAATAGAGGGCGGGGGTGTCCAGCAGGCCCGCCGGGATCCGCAGATGGCAGCGGGGGCAGGCCATTTCGGTGGCGGGGAGCCCCTTTTCGTCCAGGGGCTGGCCCGACTGGTTGAAGACGGTGGGGACGAACCGTTTCGGGGCGTACTTCCCCAGCACGGGGTCGCCGAAAAGGTCCGGGTGCACGGAAATATAGAGGACATAGTCCGGATCGAAGCTCTTCCAGCAGTGGGGGCAGAGCAGATCGCCGTCGGGGACCTCGGCTTCCTCGCCGCCGTCGGGGAGTCCGGCTCCCGGCCGGGGCGGGAGCAGAAAATCCTTCTCGCATTCGAGGCATTTGCAGCATTTCACCCCCGAGCGGTCGTCCTCCACCCGATAGTGCTGGCCGCAGACCGGACAGGCGACCCGCAGGGCGTCGGGCTCGACGCTGAGCAGTTCCGCCGTCGGAGGTTCCGCGGATTCGCCGGAGGACGCTTCGGAGAGGACGAACTCCCCCGCCTTCATGTAATGCTTCGCCCCCGTGCCGTCGGAGTACCGGACCGGGGTTTCCGGAGAGATCTTCCCCGCGTCGAGCATCTTCCGGACCTGGTCGGGCGTGAAGGGCCCTACCTGGATCCCTTCGGGGAAAACATAACAATCACCCATTTGAGAAAACCTTATTTTGTTCGCCGCCGTGCCGGCATTTTCCAGATCTCAATTCCCTCCGGAGCCGTTCAGGCGCTTCCGGTACGCGCCGCAGGCTTCGTCGAACTGCTTTTCCAGTTCCGGCGAACCGACCATCTGCAGGACTTCCAGCATGGCGTTTCCCCACGCGGGGAATTCGCTTTCCCTGGAGCTCTGCCAGACGGTCCGGAAGGCGCGGAAACAGCTGTTGGCCCGGTCGCGCATTTCGGAGAGGTCGCCGGGAGAGGCGTATTCCCACTGCCCGTGCCGGTCCGGACAGAGTTTCCGGAAATCGTTCTCCCGTTTCCTGCCGTTGGCCCGCTGACGGGCGAAGCTGCCGAGCAGCTCCTCTTCGGTGCGCCCGAGCTGTTTCCGGACCTGTTCCCGGAGCGCTCCGTCCAGTCTCGAGCTCATCCCCAGCACCAGGGAGCGGTAGCCGAGAAAGAGCACCGTGGCGGAAAAGACATCGTTGTTTTTCCGCAGCAGCGCCTCGATGGCGGTCCGGCAGGGGTTCTTTTCCACCAGAAGCAGGAACTTGTCTTCCGACAAATCATCGTCGGCCTCCTCTTTCGAGCCCGACCGTTTGTTTCCGGCAAGGCGCCTGCGGCCCTGGGCCTGGAGCCCTTCGCGCCGGGCGGAATCCAGCTGCCGGCGCAGTTTTTGCAGCGCGCCGTAGTAGGTAATGACCGAGTTGGTCGCGGGCGCGTTGCAGCGCCGGGCCAGGAAACGGTAGGCCGCCGCCTCGTCGTACCCGTCGATGCCGCAGCCGGTCCAGTAGATCAGATTGACGGCGACGGCTTCCGGGGTCAGGGTCTTCTCGGTGAAATCGAGGAGAATGCAGTTTTCGGGGGCGAGCAGATGCCGGGCGCTGCCCTTGAAGAGGACGCCTTCCCAAAGCTTCTCCGTCCGCTTTTCGAACACGTAGACCGAAGCGTCGCGTTTGCGGTAGACGAGCTGCCCCGCGTCCTCGTCCTCGAGGGCCGTGAACGACTCTCCGCAACAGCGGAATACAGCGGCAAAAGCGAAGATGCACAGCAAAAGTTTTCTCAAGATGCCCGCCATTTCTCAGGTGTCGTTGTCCGAAAATCCTCCTCCCGATTATAATATAGCACGAATCCGGTCGTTTTTCAAGCGAAAAGCGCCTTTTTTTCCGCCCCGTCCCCCGGAGGATCCTCCGCCGCGGGAGCTTCGGGATTTTTCAGTGAAATTTAGTTCGAATAGAAATAAATTGGAATATGCGGGAAGACCTTTTTTTTGAAAAATTTTGACTTTTTTTATGATCCTGCTCTTGACAATTTAGTTTATTTGAACTATATTAAAGACAAGGAAGGAGCGAAAAATCATGGCGACTTACAGCAATTCGATGAAGACTCAGGGTGCGCTGATCGAAGCCGCGGGGGAACTTTTTGCCGACAAAGGCATCGGCAACGTGACCACCCGCGAGATCGCCGCCAAGGCCGGAACGGTCCAGAACGCCATCACCTACCACTTCGGCGGCATAGACGGGCTGGTCGACGCCGTCTGGAGCTATGTGCTCATCGAGTGGGAGCCGGGGAGCTTCGCCCGCTACCTTCAGGAAAACGACAGGCCCGGCGCTTCCCGTGCGGAGCAGGCGGCGCTGATCCGCGGCGCCATCCATCTGCTCTTCGGGATCATGTACCGCCCCGACCGCCCCCTGTGGATCAGCAAATTCGTCGTCCGCAGCGCCATGACCGCCGACGGGCGGGAGTACGTGGCCAAGACCGTTTCCGGGAACATCGTTCCCCTGATGACGGAGCTTTTCACCCGGATCAGCGGCTGCAAGGACCCCGACGAGGCCCGGTGCTGGACGCTGAGGATCCTCGCCGCTCCCATGGTCTTCACCGCCAATCTGACCGAATATGCCAAATTCCGGCGGGGCAATGCCGTGAACCGCAAACTTTATCGCAAACTCGAAGAGGTCACGATCCGCGAAGCCTTGTTCGCCGCGGGTCTGGATCCGGAAATATGACGAAAGGGACTTCCTCATGCGCATGATCATATCACTGGGCGCGGCCCTCGCGCTCTGCTGTTTCGCCGGATGCGGCGACCGGAACAAGGCCGCCGGGGAAAAGCCGCCCGTCATCGTCCGGACCGCCGGGCTTTCATCGCGGACCTTTCTGGACTTCACCGCCACGCAGGGCGTCGTCGAGCCGGTGGAACACGCCCTCCTTTCCGCCCTGGTGCCGGGCCGCATCGACGGTCTCAAGGCCGAAGAGGGGACGCGCGTGAAAAAGGGGGAACTCCTTTTCTGCTCCGACCGGGAAAACCTCGAAAACGCCTGTACGCTTGCGGAGGAGACTCTGAAGCTGGCCCGGTCCCGGCTGCGCCACCGGACCGCCGACCGGGAACTGGCCAAGGTTTCCTGTGACAAGGCGGAAAAGGACCTGAAACGGAACGAGAAGCTCCACAGATCCGGTTCCGTGGCTGATTCAGTCTTGGAAAATTACGTTCTCACCGCCCGCAAGGCCCGGGTCGCGGTGGAACAGGCCGAGGCCGCCTTCGCTTCCGCCTCCGCCGAAACGGGCATGGCCGAAAGCGCCCTCAAAATGGCCCGCAAGAAGCTGGCCGACGCCTTCGTCCGCGCCCCCTATGACGCGGTGGTCACGGGCAAGCTCCGCCGTTCCGGGGAGTTCTGCGGGGCCGGGACCCCCGTGCTCAAGGTCGAAAACCCGGCGAAGAAACGGATCTGCGCCGTGCTGAGCGCGGTCCATTATCCCGCCGCGGCGGCGGGGAAGGCAAAAATCGAACTTTCCCTCGGGGGGCGGGTCCGGTGCTGCGTGCCCGTCACCAGCTGTTCCCCCGCCATCGACCCTGCGAGCCGGACCTTCGAAGTCAAGGGCGACCTGCCCGCCGGGACCGCCATCCCTTCCGGGACCCTCTGCGATGTGCGGGTGATTTTCGGCGAACACCGGGGCGCCGCTCTGCCCGAGGAGTCTCTTCTCTTCCGGCAGGAGGGCCGGTTCGCCGTCTTCGCCGTCCGTGACGGCCGGGCCGAAGAGATATTCCTGCATCCCGGCGTCACCCGCGAAGGCTTCACCGAGATCCTCGACCCCGGAAAGATCGCGGGGCGGGAGATCGTCGTTTCGGGGCACTATTTCCTCGATGCCGGGACTCCGGTCACGGTGAAGACGAAGTGAGGCGGTTTTCATGAACGACCGTTATTCCCCGCTGAATCTCAGCGCCCTCTCCGTCCGGCGCAAGATCGCCGTCAGCTGCTTTCTCATCGCCCTCATCCTGCTGGGGGCCGCCTCCTACTCCCGGATCGGGATCGACATTCTGCCCCGGTTCGACGTGCCTTATGTCCAGATCACCGCGGTCTACGCGGGCGCTTCGCCGGAAGAGATCGAAAACGAGATCGCCCGCCCCATCGAAGAGGCGGTGGGCTCCCTCGACGGACTCAAGCACACCACCACCATCTGCATGGAAAACGCCGCCGCCATCACTCTGGAGTTCGAACTGGGCACCGACGCGGACCTGAAACTCCACGACGTGCGGGAAAAGATCAACCGGATCGCCGACACGCTTCCCGCCGGAGCCGAAACGCCCCGGCTCAGCAAGCTCAACGGGAACGCGGTCCCCGTGGCCACGCTCTTCCTCTGCGGCAGCCGTACCCTCGACGAGCTTTACGACTACGCGGACGACAAACTGGTCGACGCCTTCGCTTCGCTCCCCGGTGTGGGCGAGGTCCGGCTCCACGGGGGCAACGAACTCCAGCTCCATATCCTGCCCCGCCGGGACAAGCTGGCCGAGGCCGGGCTCACCATCCCCGAACTGGTGGAAAAGGTGAAGCGCAATCACGTGAAACTCCCCATCGGCCGGTTGAAGCGGGACAAAAGCGAAGTCACCCTCACCTATGACGCGGAGTTCAAGAACATCGAGGAACTCAAAAAACTCGAGATCACCAAAGTGCGGGGCAAGCGGATCTTCCTGGGCGATGTGGCCGAAGTGAAGCTTCAGTCCCGCGAGCGCCGCCAGCTGGCCTTTTACAACGGCCGCCCCGGCATCAGTCTCGACATCGTGAAGAAGGCCGACGCCAATGCGGTGAAGGTCATCCGTCTGGTCCGGGCCAAATATGAAAGAATGAGATCCGTTCCGGGGCTGCTTCCGGGGGGCATGGAGCTCATCTGGTTCAAGGACACGGGGGAGTTCATCCAGGCGGCGGTGGATGACGCCTGGCTCAGCGTGGTCATCGGGATCCTGCTCACGGGACTGGTGCTCTACTTCTTCCTCCATCGGCTCCGGCCCACGCTCATCATCACCGTGACGCTGCCGGTTTCCTTCGTCATCTCCTTCCTCCTCATCAGGACGTTGGGCTACACCTTCGACATGATGACGCTGGTGGCCCTCGGCTGCGCCTGCGGCGTACTGGTGGACAACTCGGTGGTGGTGCTCGAAAGCGTCTTCAGTTCCATGAAGCCCGGAGTCCCCCCCGCCGAGGCAGTGGTGGGCGGCACCTCCTCGGTGGCCAACGCCGTGCTGGCAAGCTCCCTCACCAACATCGTGGTATTCCTGCCCATCGCCATGATGACTTCGGTGGCGGGGATGATCGTGGGGCCCTTCGCCGCCGTCATGGTGATCGTGACCTTGATCTCCATTTTCATCACCTTCACCCTCACCTCGATCTTGGGCGTGCTCATGCTTTCCGGGCAGAAGGAGGCAAAGGATGATCTTTTTTCCCGGCTGTGGGACCGGGGCTACGAAAAGGTGAAGCGGGCCTTCCTCGCTTCCCTGGTCCATGTGCGGAAACATGCGGTCTTAGTGACGGCGGGCATCGTGCTCGCCAGCGGTCTGCTCCTCGCCTGGAGCATCCCCCAGCTGAACTTTTCCCTCATCCCCAGCAACGACCGGGGCGAGATGACGCTGAACATCGAATTCCCCGCCGCAAGCTCCCTCGAAACCAACGCCGAACGGGTGCTGGAGATCGTGAAGGAGCTCAAAACGCTCCCCTTCGTGGAGTCGGTCGGCGCCACGGTGGGCTACCGCCACGCCACCACGGGGCAGCTGGCCGAAGGGGTCTATCTGGCCGGCATCGTCATCAAGCTCATTCCCCGGTCGAAGCGTCCCGCCGTGGCGGAGCTGCTGGGCCCCGTCCGGGAGCGGATCCGGAAATACGACGATCTGCGGTTCGATCTGGCCGTTCCCGTCATTTCCGGTTCGTCCGGAGCTGACCTGACGGCCTACGTTTCGGGGGCCGATCCGGAAACTTTGGACCGCTGCGCCCGGCTGGGGGAGGAGATCCTGCGCAAGTCCGGCAAGGCCGAGGATCTGGACACCACCGTCCGGCCCGGCAAGCCCCGGATCTTCCTGCTCCCCGACCGCCCGGTGCTCCGGAATCTGGGCATCGACGCGGATTCCGTCGGTCTCGAGGCGCTGGGCTTTTTCGACGGCATCGAGGCGGGCTCCTACCGCATCGGAGGCCGCTCCTACGACATCCGCGTCAAGACCAACGACGAAAAGGGCGTCGAAAGTCTGGGGAAACTCATCGTGGGCTCCAAGGAAGGAAAGCCCCTCAATCTGGAAACGGTCACGGACCAGCGGCCGACCCCCGTCATGCTCTGCATCCGGCGGCAGGACCGGGAACGCTGCGCCTGGATCTACGCCAACCCGGCCAAGGGGGAGTCCCTGGGGGCGCTGATGGAGATCCTGAGAAAGGAGCTGGTCCCCCGGCTGCCTTCCGGGTGTCACCTGGAGTTTTTCGGACAGGCGGAAATGCTCGACGACGGCGTGGCGGACTTCAGGGTCGCCTTCATCGTCGCCACGATCCTGACCTATCTGCTCATCGCGGCGGTCATGGAGTCGTGGGGCAAACCTTTCCTCATCCTCTTCACCATTCCCCTCGGGTTCGTGGGGCTTTTCCTCATCCTCGTGCTGACCCGGACGCCCTTTTCCATCGTGGGCATGCTGGGCGCCATCATGATGATCGGGATCGTGGTCAACAACGCCATCTTGCTCATGGACGAAGTGACCGTTCAGCGGGCGAAAGGGATGACCCCCGCGGCGGCCATGCTCCGGGCGGCGCGGGTGAAGTTCCGGGCCATCCTCATGACCTCGCTCACCAGCATCATCGGCATCATGCCCATGGCCTTCGGCACGGGGCTGGGGTCGGAGATCCGCTCCTCCTGCGGCATCGGGGTGGTGGGCGGCCTCACCTTTTCCACCATCCTGACCTTGTACCTTATCCCGGCCCTATACTTTCTCGCCGCGGCCCGGAGGAAAAAATCCCCGCGGAACGGCTGAACGTTCAGATCATTTGAAATGAAGTTCGCCGAAGGTGGACTTTTCGTGGAAGGTGAAGGCCTCGAAGCAGGGCGACCAGCACGAAAGCTCCGGTTGCTGATACCGCACACCCGGCTCGGGGAAGGCTTCGCGGCAGAGATTGAAGGTCCACATGTCGCCCTTCGCGGGCTTCCTGCCCAGCGTACTGAAGGGGAGGGTGATGAGGAGCTTCCAGCAGTCCTTCTCCCGCTTCGAAAGGGTGCTCCAGGAGCCGTTCCACGAAGGATCCCGGCTCTGGAAGAGGGGGTGCAGGGGATCGGTTATCATGCACACCGCCGATTCGTAGGTCGAGTTCGGGACGGGATTGGTGATGAAGTGGAAGTATTTTTCCCGCGTTCCCCAGGGATCCACCACCATTTCGATGCAGTCGAACTGCCAGCACTTGCCGTCCTTCCCCACGGGGAGGTAGGTGCGGTGGGCGGGGAGTTCCGTTTCCACGGCGACGTAGAGATTTTCCGCATCCCACCCCGCCTTGAAGCGGGTCTTGGTCTTGAGGGGATTCAGCTGGATCTCGGCCAGCTGTGACCAGGGGACATCCTTCCAGACGCCGGAAGTGAAGTTCATATCCGGTTTCCCGGCGAGGCGGGGGACATCCATGCGGGCGACGGTGGCTCCGGGGAGCACGTTCTTGCCGCGGATGGCCCTGGTGTTCCAGGTGTAGGGGGCCGCCAGCGTGGCGTGGAGCCGGCCGTTGGTGGCGAAAACTTCCGGTTCGGCGTTGAGCATCCGGACGTGGGGGAATCCGGGCAGGACGCGGTGCTTCTTGCCGTCGTAGACCGCCTTGCGGATCTCTTCGCGCTTGTCCAGCAGCTTCAGCAGTTCGTCCAGCAGCGGTTTGGAAGGATCCAGACTGTAGGCCCGGTAGGTGAACTGGATCTGCATCAGATTCTTCAGATAGTCGAACTGGAAGCGGACGAGGGCGAGACGCTGTTTCTCGAGGGCGCTCTTGGGGGCCCTTTCCGCTTGCAGGAGAAGCGTTTCCATCTTTTTCAGCACCTCCGGAGGCCACAATGCGCAGAGGAGCTGTTCCGGCTTTTCCGCGAGAGCGGTTTTTTCGCCGTGGAACTTCGAGGGGAAACGGTCCAGCTGTTCGTCGATGATCCGGAAAAAGCGGCTCATGGCGGGGGCCGCTGCGGGGCCGAAGGCCGCCAGATTGTATTCGGCGAGGGTCTTTGGGACGTCGAGCCCCGGATCGTCGAAGAGTTTTCCGTAGAGGTAATAGACCGGGCCCTCGAGACCGTAGAGGGTGCCGAAGCCGCAGCGGTAGACCCCGCGGACACCGTATTTCAGGAACCTGCGCACCTGCTCCGCCGCCATGTTGGAGGAAAACTTGGGCGTGATGCCGTTGGCCTGATAGGTCCCCCAGTTATAGATGTAGGTGATGAACCCTCCGGGGACCTTCACCTTCTGCCACGCCTGAAAATCCGCCTCGTCGTAGCGGGTGAGTTCGATGACCACGTTTTCCGGGAACTCCGAAAAGGTCTGCGGCGGCGCGAAGGTGGGGCTGTAGGCGATGATCATGACCTTTTTGCCGGGACGGTCCTTCAGCAGTCTTTTTGCCATGCCGGTGTGCAGTATCCACAGCTTTTCCGCCGGGTCGGAAACACCGTAGAGGGCTTTGCATTTCGGGCACTCGCAGGCCCGGTAGCCGTCGGTCTGGGCCAGTTCCACCGTTTCAGCCCCCGCGTCCAGCTGCTTGAGCACCTCCCTGTAAATCAGCTCCCGTACTTCGGGATTGGAAATGCAGAGGCTGTAGTACTTCACGTCGGGCGACCGCCGGCCGTCGAAAACGGCGAAGTATTCCGGGTGGCTCTTGCCGTAGGCCGCCTGCGGGACGGCCTTGTACCAGGAGTGGCCGCCGTAGGAGTGGATGGAGCCCCGCCCGAAACAGTTGTTGGCGTACTCGTAGAGCATGTCCGTCCAGCACCCGGTGGCGAAGAGCAGGGCCGGCCGGACCGGGACTTCGCCCCGTTCCGGCAGTTCCGGAAGCGGCCCCGGCAGAATGACGGCCCCGTTCTCGTCGGGCATGACGAAGCGGACGTTCAGATAGAGCTCCATGAACCTTGTCAGGGATTTGATGCTGCCCAGAAAGTAGGCTCTGAAGTTGTTGTTCCGGCCCTTTTGGCCTCTGGTGTGGACGTCGTTTCCCGTGATGTAGACGTCTCCTTTGTCGAAGCGGATCGAGCCCTCGAAGTTCTCATACTTTTTCCCGTCGGGGAACCCGAGAAAGATGCTCTTCTTTCCGGGAACTGGTTTTTCGGCGGTGACGACGGTCACCTTCTTCCCCCGCCGGGCCAGGATGTTCTGCAGATATTTGGCGCCTTCCCGGAGAAAACGCTGGACGGAACCGTCGTAACAGTCCCTGGGAATGACGATCTTATAGCCGGAGTCGATCTGCCAGGCCGAAAGCGACACGCCCAGCACCAGCACCGCCGTGAACAGACATCTTTTCATTTTGTTCCTCCTTGAAATTCGAGCGTGCCCTTCCGGTCCATCGCCTGTTTCCAGTTCAGTTTGCCGAAATTATGCTCCCAGATGCCGGAGCCTTCCTGTTTCTTGTTGTCGCCGGGCCTGTAGCGCAGGCACGAGGCGTTGAATTTCCGTTTCGTGCCGGGGGCGGGCTTGCCGCCCAGGAGCGCGAAGGGGATGGTGAACACCGCTTCGGCTTTCCCTTCGGCATTGTCCCGCAGGGTGAATTTCGCGCCGGGGCAGGGGAAAGTTTTGAGCACCTCCATCTGGCCGCCGTTGGCGGTGGAATCCTTCACCACATGGGTGCTGAAGACTCTGGTCGGGACCAGCCACGCCTGAAAACGGCATATCTTCCCGGAAGCGTCCTCAATGTAGAAATTGAGCTTGTCTTCCCCCAGCTCCGACTTCCTGTATTCGGGGTAAGTAAAGATCACCTTCAGATTTTTCTCATCGGCGAGAGCGGAAACTTTCACGCTGTGGGCATGGCCCGTTTCCCGGACGAGAAGCTGAGGCTTCCCCCCGACTTCGAGCACCCGGCCGCAGAGGGGCGTCTTGTTCCGGAGCCAGAAATCCGCATCGATCTGATAGGGGAAGCCCAGGATCGCGTACATGTATCCCCCCTGCTGCATGGTGTCGCGCTGATGGCGGAGATGAGGCGTTGCGGCCAGGGCCTCCACCGCTTTGGTGCGCTCGGCGATGAGCCGGAGGAGTTCGGCCCCGGTCCGGGCGTCATTTTCCTTGAGGAGCCGGGCCATGCAGTTGGCGATCCCGGCGGTGGTCTCCAGATAGCGGAACTCCCTTTCGATATAGGGCTTGATCCACTTCGCGCCGGGCATCGTCATCTTGGGGTACGCTCTGGAGAGAAGGGTGCGCAGTTCGGCGAGGATCTCGGGCGGATAGCGTTTGGCGAAAAGGGCCTGATTGGGGGCCAGTTCCCCCAGCTTGCGCCGGGCCGACAGCAGATGGCTCCAGCGGGTCTCACCCTTTGGCAGAACGCTGAATTTCTGGCGGCTGTAGAGGAGCCGGTAGAATTTCTTCATTTCCGGGGCCGCCGGACCGAAGACCCGCGTGCAGTACTCATCGAAGAGCTGTTCCCCTTCGGCCTGCGGGCGGTGCCACGACTGGCCGTAGACGTAGTAGGCGGGGCCTTCCAGACCGGGCAGATCCCAGTACCCGCAGCGGTAGAGCCCCCTGATGCCCATTTTTCTGAAGCGGCGCACCTGGTCGGTCAGGAAGGAAGGGTCGCAGTTCTTGGGCGTGAAGCCCTCGGGCTGGTAGTTCCCCCAGTTGTAGATGTAGACGTAGAAGCCGCCGGGGACCTGTATCCCTTTCCACTTGTCGAAATGGGCCTGATCGTAGCGGGTCAGTTCCACCGTCACGTTCGGGGGGAGTTTTTTCGTCAGTTTGGGCGGGGCGAGATTGGGCCAGTAGCAGATGACGAGGAGTTTCTTTCCGGGGCGGTCCTTGGCGAGGCGTCCGGCGAGCTTCAGATGGAACTGCCAGAGCCGCTCTCCGGGGTCCTTGCCCCCCGGCAGGGCGAGGCACTTCTCGCACTCGCAGGGGAGATTCCCGTCCGACTGGCCCAGTTCCGCCATGGAGGCCCCCGCATCCAGCCGTTCGAGGACGTTTTTATAGATCAGCTCTTCCACCTCGGGGTTGGAAAGGCAGTGGCCGTGATAGTGGAGCGCGTTGGTCCGTTTCCCTTTGGTAAGAGAATAATATTCGGGGTGGCTTTTCCCGTACTTCGCCTGGGGGACCGCCTTGTCGTGGGAGTGGCCGCCGTAGACGTGGACGCTGCCCCGGCCCATGTTGGCGGTGGCGTAGTCGAAAAGGAGCAGCGGCGTCGGCCGGGATGAGGCGAACTCAAGCGGCGCTTTGACGGACTTTTCCAGTGTTTCGGGGAGCTGCGGCATATTGAGGGGACATAGCGCCTCCTTGCAGGGGAGCACGAACCGGCAGTCCAGATACTCCTGCATGAAGAAAGCGAGCGCCGTATAGGTGCCTGAGAAATAGATGCGGAGGGAGTTCCGGGGGCCGGGCTTGCACCGGCCGGGGGCGTCGTTCCCCGTGATGAAGATATCCCTTTTGTCGATGCGTATGGAGCCATCGAAGGAAGCGTACTTCTTCCCGTCGGGGAAGCCCAGAAAGATGCTTTTCTTCCCCGGAACCGGTTTTGCGGCCTTTTCGACCTTCACCTCGATCCCGCCGTTGGCGAGGGCCGTCCGGAGCACTTCCGCCGCTTCGGAGAGGGCGCGGTCGATGGTGCCGTCGAGGGCTTTTGCGGGGATGACGATCCTGTACGACGAGTCGATCTGCCACGCTCCGCAGAGAGCGCAGGCCGCGAGCGCCGCGGCGGCGAGAAGTCTTTTCATCGGGAAGTTCCTTCAATAGAGGTTCAGGTCGATGGTCACGGCTCCCGCCCCGCGGAAAGGCGTCCAGAAGTAGGAGCGCCAGGCATCGTTGTGGTAGCCTATGGCGTCGGCCTTGTTGTGGGCCACCCGCGGCTGGGCCAGCAAGGTCACGTGGCCGTCGCAGAAGAGGATGTTGGCGGAGTTGTTGTGCCGGAACCGCATGTACTGGGCTTCGTTATAGTTGAGATTGTTTGTGCTGCCTTCGAGGGTCAGCATGGTCCGGCTGGGCTTGATGAAGCGGGTCTTTTTCCGGTAGATCATTTCGGAAGGAGAAAAAGTGTCGCCCTTGAAGACCTGATTGTTGGTGTAGGTATAGACCCACGTGTGGGGGCCCTGCGCGGGGCAGGCGAAGCGGGAGCGTCCGGAACTCCACACCTGATTGATGGTCACGCGCTCGCCCACGGCGCCCAGATAGGGCGCGAGGGTCCCTGTCTTGTCGGTTTTCCACGGCCCGGTGGAGCCCCCGTGGCACTCGGGCAGGAAGTCGTTGTAGTCGTCCGCGTAGAGCATGAAGGCCTTGCCGATGCTGTTGAGGATATTGGCGCACGAGATGGTCTTGGCCCGCTCCCGGGCCTGCTGCAGGGCGGGCAGCAGCATGGCGGCGAGAATGGCGATGATGGCGATGACCACCAGGAGCTCGATCAAAGTGAAGAAAGAGTTGCGTTTCATGACATGTTCCTTTCAGATAAGTATATTTTTGAGGCTCTCCCTGTTCCGGAGAGCGAACCGTGCGTAAAGAAGGGGAACTTCGGCGGGGGATTTCCCCGCCCTGCTTCCGGCGTTTTTCAGCAGTTCCACGGCCTGACTGCCCACTCCGGCGTAATCGATCTCCACCGTGGAGAGGGGCGGATTGAAATAGACGCCGCCGCCGGTGCCGCTGTAGCCCATGACGGAAACGTCTTCCGGCACCGCAAGACGCATCCTTTTCAGCGCCCGGTAAACGCTCTGGGCGTAAAGGTCCGAATAGCACATGATGGCGGTGAATTTTCGGGGCAGGGCGCTCAGGGCCTGAAAGACGGCCTCGTCTTCAACAGGCAGATGGAGCACCAGTTCAGGATCCGGATCGAGGCCGATCTTGAGGAGCAGCGCGGCGTATTCTTCGCGTGAGAAGGCCCGCCGCACCTGTTCCGGATTTTCGCCCGCGTCGATGGTCGCCACATGGCGGTGCCCGTTGGCGAAGAGGTGTCTGAGTCCGGCTTCCCACGCCTGCGCCGTCACCTGCGCCACCGAGGGCAGACCCGTGACCGCGTGATCCTGCGCCTTGCAGTAGCAGAGGACGGCGGGCAGACGGGAGAGGCGCAAAAGCTCCAGCACGCTTTCATTGCCGAAAAAGTTGGAGGTGTTCAGGACGACGCCCCGGATGTTCCGGGCCTTGAGTATCTGCAAAGCCTTTTCGACGGGCAGCTCGTTCAGCCGGGGGTAGGGGCAGCTTTCGAGGTTCCAGCCGGGGGGGAGGGCTCTTTCGATGCCCCGGCTGATGGCGGGGATGATGAAGTCCCGGGAAGGTCCCCTGGAAAAGACCGAGTAGGCGAAGAGGACGTTGTTTTCCCGGACTTCCTCCTCGGTCACGGGGGTGGTGCCGCTGCCGGAGTGGCGGCGGAGCAGTCCGTCGGCTTCGAGGAGACGGTAGACCGCCCGCAGCGTGTTGCGGCTGACCCCGAGCTGCCGGGCGAAAAGGGGCTCCGGCGGGAATTTTTCCCGGAAGCGCCCTTCCCGGATCCCCTCCTTCAGTTCGGCGTAAAGCCGCTCCTTTTTGGTCGTTATATCCACTTTTTCCCTGCTTTTGAGGTAATATATGACTTTGTACCATACAATGCCAACCGCATTTCAGAAAAAAACTCATTTTTTTTGAGGCAGGGGAAATTTTTTTGGATTTTTTTCGAAACGGGGCTTGACTTTTTCGTTTCCGGAAGGTATATTAGGACCATCATGGAAAACGAAGGACGCAAAATCTATTTGACTCAGAGCTGGCGCTGGCGGTGATTCCGCCGGGGTCAGGTTTCAGTCTGCGGTTTTTGTGAGCTTCCGGCGGGTGGGACGTCAAGTCTGATCCGCCATTTTTTATGCAGTCGACAGCACTCCGGAGAAAGTTCCCGGAGTGCGTTTTTTTTTACGGTCCATTCCAAAGAAAGAGAGGAAAGAAGATGGATTACAAGACATTCGAGGAGTACGCCGCCCAAGGCAATCTGGTCCCGGTCTTCCGGGAAAAACTGGCAGACTTGGAAACACCCGTTTCCGTGCTGAGCCGATTCGCAGGCGACGAAAACGTCTTTCTGCTGGAGTCCGTCGAGGGCGGCGAGCGCTTCGGCCGCTACTCCTTCATCGGCCCCGGCTCGTCGCGGGTCTTCACCGTGGAACAGGGCAAAGCCTTCATCACCGACGGCACCGGGAAACATCCCGTGGGCGAAGGCGTCGCCGCCCTGCGTCAGGTCCTCAAGGATCAGAAGGCCGTGGCCGTTCCCGGCCTGCCGCCCCTTTTCAGCGGCGCGGTGGGGTTCCTGAGCTACGAGACCGTCAACAGCTTCGAGGAGCTCCCCGAGCCCAAGACGCCCCTGCATGCGCCTGAAGTCGTCATGCTCCTCGCGGACGAAATGATCATCTTCGACAACGTGCGGCACACGGTCAAGATCACCGTCTGCGCCCACGTGGACGCCTTTCCCACGCCCCGGGCGGCCTACGACGACGCACTGAGCCGCATCGGAAAACTCGAAGAGCGGCTGAAGACCCCCGCCGACGTCCGGGGCGAGGTCGTGGAACAGAAGCGCTTTTCCGGCAACATGGACAAGGCCGCTTTCTGCACCATGGTGGACCGGGCGCGCGAAGCCATCCGGGCGGGTGAAGTGATCCAGGTGGTCCTTTCCCAGAAGTTTTCCGCGCCGCAGGGGGCGTCGCCCCTGCAGCTCTACCGGGCGCTGCGGCTGGTGAATCCTTCGCCCTATACCTTCTTCCTGAAACACGGGGAACACATCCTCATCGGCTCCAGTCCCGAGACCATGGTCAAGCTGGAAAACGGCGTCGCCTCGCTCCGGCCTATCGCCGGGACCCGCCGCCGGGGCAAGACCGCCGCCGAGGATCGGCGTCTCGCCGACGAACTGCTCAACGATCCCAAGGAACGGGCCGAACACCTGATGCTGGTGGATCTGGGCCGGAACGACTTGGGCCGGGTGGCCCGGCCGGGGAGCGTCCAGGTCAAGAAGTTCATGAACGTGGAGCGGTACAGCCACGTCATGCACCTGGTGAGCGACGTGGAAGCGGTCCTGGCCGAGGGCAAGGACGCCTTCGACCTGCTCAAGGCCACCTTCCCGGCGGGGACCTTGTCGGGAGCTCCCAAGATCCGGGCCATGGAGCTCATCAACGAACTGGAGCCGGAATCCCGCGGCGTCTACGGCGGCGCGGTGGGCTACTTCAGCGGTACCGGGAACATGGATCTGGCCATCACCATCCGGACTCTGGAGATCGCCGAGGGGCAGATCACCGTCCAGACCGGGGCGGGGATCGTGGCCGATTCCGTCCCCGAGAAGGAATACGAGGAAACCATGAACAAAGCGGCGGCCGTCTTCACGGCGGTCAGACTTGCCGCGGCGAATTTCGAACTGGAGGATAAGTAAAATGATTTTCGTTCTCGACAACTACGACTCGTTCACCTATAATCTCGTGCATCTGCTCTACGCGCTGGAACCCGACATCGTCGTCAAGCGCAACCGGGAAGTCACGGCCGACGAGGTCCTCGCCATGTACCCCGAAGCCATCATCCTTTCCCCCGGCCCCGGCCGTCCCGCCGGGGCCGGGATCATGCCTGAACTGATCCGCAAGGCCGCCGAAAAGCGCGTTCCCATGCTGGGCGTCTGTCTGGGCCATCAGGGCATCGGCGAGGCTTTCGGGGCGAAGGTCGTCCCCGCCAAGGAGATCATGCACGGCCGCATTTCCGAAGTCACCCACGACGGCAAGGGGCTCTTCGCCGGTCTCGAAGGCCCCTTCAACGCCGTGCGCTACCACTCCCTTGCGCTGGCGGAAGATTCCATCCCCGACACCTTCGAAGTCACCTGCCGCACCGCCGACGGCGAGGTCATGGGGATCCGCCACAAACACCAGCTCATCGAGGGGATCCAGTATCATCCCGAATCGATCCTCACCGCCACCGGGCGGCGGCAGCTGGGGAACTTCATGGACATGGTGAGGCACAAATAATGAAAAAACTTCTGGAAAAACTCCTCGCCGGGCAAGACCTGACCGTAAGGGAGGCGGAAACGCTCCTCGAACTTCTGGCTTCGGGCGCCGTTCCCCCCACGCAGGCGGGGGCCGTCCTCACCGCACTGCGGATGAAGGGCGAAAGCATGAGCGAACTCCTGGGCATGGCCCGGCTGCTGCGGCGTCACGCCGCCTGCATCCACTGCGGCGCACGGGAGTGCATCGACATCGTGGGCACCGGCGGCGACGGCGGGATCTCCTTCAACGTCTCCACCACGAGCGCCTTCGTGGCCGCCGGAGCGGGGGCCGTGGTGGCCAAGCACGGCAACCGGGCGGTTTCCGGCAAATGCGGCGCGGCGGACGTGCTTTCGGAGCTGGGCTTCAATCTGCTGGTCGTTCCGGAGCGCATGGAGTACTCCATCCAGACCCACGGCATCGGCTTCCTCTTCGCCCCCGTCATGCACCCCATGCTGGGCAAGGTGGCCGCTCTGCGGCGGGAGCTGGGGTTCCGGACCATCTTCAACATGCTGGGCCCGTTGTGCAACCCCGCGGGGGCCTCGGGGATCGTCCTCGGGGTCTACGACCCGGCCCTGTGCGAACTTTTCGCCGAAACGCTCCGGGAGCTGGGCGTCCGCCGGGCCATGGTGGTGGCGGGCCACGACGGGCTGGACGAGATCAGCTGTTCCGTTTCCACCCGTGTGGCCGAGCTGGATTCGGGCGTCATCCGCTGTTACGAGCTCTTCCCCGAACTCCTGCTGGGCGAGACCTTCAGTCCAAGTGAGATCGCGGGCGGCGACGCCGAGGCCAACGCGGCCCGGCTCCTGGCCGTGCTCCGGGGGAAGGATCAGGGGGCCGCGCGGGCCATCGTGCTGCTGAACGCCGGGGCCGCCATCCGCGTGGCGGGGCTGGCGGAGGACCTGCGCGAGGGTATGGCCATCGCCGCCGAGTCCATCGACTCCGGGGCCGCATTGGGCAAACTCGACGCCCTTATCCGAGAGAGCTGCCGATGAGCGACATACTCCAGAAAATCGTCCGGGATTTGCGGCCTCTGGTGGAAGAGCGGAAGAGGAGCGTCCCTCTCGATGAGAAGGACTTTCCCGTCGTTCCGGGCTTCCGGGCCAACTTCCCCGGTGTCATCGCCGAACTCAAGAAGGCTTCCCCCTCCAAGGGGCTCATCCGGCCGGATTTCCGCCCCGCGGAGCTGGCCGTGGAGCTGGCAGAAGCGGGCGCGGCGGCGTTGTCGGTCCTTACCGAACCCAATTACTTTCAGGGGAGCCTCGACTATTTGAAGTCGGTACGGAAGCAGGTCAAGATCCCTCTGCTGCGCAAGGAGTTCATCTTCGACCCTTACCAGATCCTCGAAGCCCGGCATGCCGGGGCTTCGGCGGTGCTGCTCATCGCGGCGCTCCTCGAGCAGAAGGAGCTGGTCCGCCTCGGAGAGTACGCCCGGAAACTCGGGCTCGACGTGCTGGGCGAGGCCCACAACGCCGAGGAGATCGCCCGGCTGCTGGACAGCCCCGCGACTCTCATCGGCGTCAACGCCCGGAATCTGCGGACCTTCGCCACGGACTTGAGCCTCGTGGAACGCCTCATCGGAACGATCCCGCAGGAGCGGTGTCCCGTGGCCGAAAGCGCCATCACTTCAGGCGCTGATATGCGGCGTCTCCGGGCGGCGGGGGCCTGCGGCTTCCTCATCGGGGAAACCCTCATGCGCGCTGCTTCCCCCGGCGCGAAACTCCGGGAACTTCTGGCATGAAGCTCGAGGTCAAGATCTGCGGCATCACCCGGCTCTGCGACGCCGAATGCGCCGTCGAGGCGGGGGCCGACTATCTGGGCTTCGTCCTCGTGCGGAGTTCCAAACGCTTCATCGCTCCCGAAGCGCTGGCCGGGATGGCCGCGCTCCCGGTGAAGAAGGTGGGCGTCTTCGCCGACGCTGAGCTCGATTTCATCCGCGAAATGGTCGAAACGGGCCGTCTGGACGTCGTCCAGCTCCACGGGAACGAGACGCCGGAGTTCGCCCGGAGCATCGACTTCGCCGAGGTCTGGAAGGCTTCCTTCGACGCAGGTTTTCCGGCGGCGAGACTCGTGTGCGACGGCCCCCGCGGCGGTTCCGGGCTCTTCGGCGACCACCGGAAGGCGGCGGAACTGGCAAAGTTCCGACCCATCATGCTGGCGGGGGGCATCACCCCCGAAAACGCGGCGGAACTGGCGAAGCTCGTCCGCCCCGCGGGCATCGACCTCGCGGGGGGCGTGGAGAGCGCTCCGGGCATCAAAGACCCCCTCAAAATCAGACAACTTTTCCATAATTTGAAAGGATCCGAATTGTGAAGACCCATTACGGCCCCTTCGGGGGGCAGTACATCCCCGAAACCCTCATGCCCGCGCTGTTCGAACTGGAACAGACCTATGAGGAAGCGAAAAAGGACCCCGCCTTCCAGCGGGAACTCAGGGAACTCCTCACCGACTACGTGGGCCGGGAGTCCCCCCTCTACTTCGCCCGGCGTCTGACCGAACACTGCGGCGGCGCCCGCATCTTCCTCAAAAGGGAAGACCTCAACCACACGGGGGCCCACAAGATCAACAACACCCTCGGACAGGCGCTCCTCGCCGCCCGCATGGGCAAGAAACGGCTCATCGCCGAAACGGGGGCGGGGATGCACGGCGTGGCCACGGCCACCGCCGCCGCTCTTCTGGGCATGGCCTGCGACGTCTACATGGGGGCGCTCGACGTGGCCCGGCAGGCTCCCAACGTGGAGCGGATGCAGGTCCTCGGCGCACGGGTGATCCCGGTGGATTCGGGCAGCGCCACCTTGAAGGACGCCATGAACGAGGCTCTGCGCGAGTGGGCCGCCACCAGCAACGAGACATTCTACTGCATCGGCACCGTGGCGGGACCCTATCCCTATCCCGCCATCGTCCGGGACTTCCAGTCGGTCATCGGCACGGAGGCCCGCCGCCAGTGTCTGGAAAAGACGGGAAGTTTGCCCGACGAGGTCATCGCCTGCGTGGGCGGCGGCAGCAACGCCATGGGGCTTTTCGCCGGATTCATCGACGATAAGTCGGTCCGCCTGACGGGGGTGGAAGCAGGGGGCGAGGGCATCGAAACGGGCCGTCACGCCGCCAGCATCAACGGCGGCGCCATCGGGGTGCTCCACGGCGCCAAGACCTATCTGCTCCAGAGCAGGGAGGGGCAGATCACGGAGACCCACTCCGTTTCCGCCGGGCTGGACTACCCCGGCGTGGGGCCGGAGCACTGTTACCTGGCCCAGACGGGCCGGGCCCGCTACACGGTCATCAACGACGCGGAAGCGATCGAAGCCTTCGGGCTCCTTTCCCGTTTGGAGGGGATCATCCCCGCGCTGGAGTCCAGCCATGCCGTGGCTCAGGCCCTCAAATCCGCGCCGGAATACGGAAGGGAAAACATCATCATCGTCAATCTTTCCGGACGGGGCGACAAGGATATGGCCAGCGTCCGCAAATATCTGGAGGAACACAAATGACCCGGCTTGAAAAAATATTCGCGCAGGGCGAAAAGAAACTCGTCATCTTCGACGTCTGCGGCGCTCCCGATATGGAAACGTCGGCGAAGCGTCTCGAAGCCGTCGTGGCCAACGGGGCCGACATCGTGGAACTGGGCATCCCCTTTTCCGACCCCGTGGCCGACGGCCCGGTGATCCAGCGGGCCTCGCAGCAGGCCCTCGCCAACGGGGCGAATCTGGAAAAGATCCTCGCGCTGGCGGCTGACTTGCGGGCGAAGCACCCCGAAACGGGACTGATTTTCTTCGGCTACTTCAACGTCTTTCTGCAGTACGGGCTCGACGCTCTTTTCGCCCGCATGGCGGAGATCGGCATCGACGGGATCCTGATCGTGGACCTGCCTTTCGAGGAACGGGAGGAGTTGCGGCCGTTGATCGAAAAATATCACGTGCCGCAAATCACCCTCATCGGCCCCTCCACGACCCCGGAGCGGGCGAAAATGCTGGTCGAAAAGGCGGAAGGCTTCGTCTACTGCATCAACGCCCGGGGCGTCACCGGGGAGCGGGCGACCCTGCCGCCGGAACTCGCCGGAAGGCTCGAAACGCTCAAGAAGCTCTCCCCCGTGCCCGTGGCGGCGGGCTTCGGCATCGCAGGCCCCGCGGACGCGGCGGCGGTCTGCCGTCACGCCGACGCGGCGGTGGTAGGCTCCGCCGCAGTGAAGCTCCCCCTCGAGTCGCTGGGCCCCTTCGTGGCCTCCCTCAAGGCGGCGCTGTCGTAACCGTTTTTCCTTTTCCCTCCGCCGCCGGCTTTCGCCGCCGGCGTTTTTTTTCGTTCAAACGGAACGGTTGTGCAAAATGGTCTTGCCCTGCGGATTTTTCCGGGCCTTCTCTTCGAGATCGCGGATGGCGGAAACGGCCTCTTCCTGAAGAAGTTCCTCTTCGATCATCACCGGGTTGGAAATGTGATGGTTCAGCAGGTCCCAGTGGGCGATCTCCGGGGGGAGCGAATCCGCGCTTTCGTTCACGTTCTCCGTCATGCCGAAAAAGACCTCCTGCAGCGTCACGTTGATGAGCAGATAGACGGTGTATTTTTCCATGGTTTGCTCTTCCCTCATTTTTTGCGGTGCTGAATATAACACGGGAAAGGGGACTTTTCAAGGCGAAAAACAGCCGCGAAGCCGGGGAGACGCCGTTTTTTACGGTTTTTCCCCGCGGGGCGGCTTGCAAAAAAGGCGTTCCGCAGTTACATTATAGGCAATAAGTGTTCCTGTACCTGTAACCTTTGCGGAGCCTTCCAATGATGAAGCGTTTTGTCACCCTGTTCCTGCTCTTGTCGGCAGCCCTTTGCGGAGGAGCGGCCCCCGCCGCCGACCGGGTCGATCCGGCCGCCTACGGCGCGGGCGAAATGAAAGATCCCGCCCGGACCTTTTACGTTTCCATCTCGGGGAACGACCAAAACGACGGCCGCACCCTCCAGACCGCTTTCCGGACCGTGACCAAAGGGATCTCGGTCCTGCGGGCGGGAGACACGCTCCTCATCGCGGGGGGCGTCTACTGCGAGCCGGAGATCCCCGTCAACGTGAAGGAGGAAACGGTCGGCTTCTCGGAACAGTGCGGCAAGCCGGGGGCCCCCATCCGGATCATGGGGATGAAGGGTGAAAAGGTCCTCTTCCGCGGCGGTGTGCTCCTCACGGAAGGCAAGGGCGCGGGGCAGATCCGCGAATATGTCTATGCGAAAGAGCCCAATTACAACACGGTGCAGGAGGAGCCTTCGGGGATCGAACTCCAGCGGGTGCCGGAGGAAAGCTTGGTCCGGGAGCTCCCCGGGACCTACTTCCTGGACGTGAAGAAAAAGCGTCTCGTGGTCCACTTCGCCGCCTTGGAGCAGAAAGGCGTGGTCGTTGCGCTCCGGCGGATCGGGATCCGCATCCACGGCAGCTGGATCCATCTGGAAAATCTGAACTTTTCCAACTACTACGAGGGCATCTACGCCCGGATGAACCGGCCTTACGACAAGAACGCCGCCTCGCACATCACCATCACGAAGTGCGGATTCTTCAACAACTACAAGAACGGCGTGGTGCTGGACGGCGCCTCATGGAGTCTGGTGAAAAACAATCAGTTCTACCGGAACACCAGGCGGGGCTCCATCCTCACCATGCCCCGGAGCCATGACAACCTCATCACGGGGAACTGGTGCGGCGACTCGGCGCAGACGCTCCGCAATCTGCCCGAAGGGGGGATCAACTTCGCCATCAACAACTACGGCTCCGGCGCGCTCCGGAACCACATCGTCGGCAACGTTATGGCGTCGGGGAAATCCTACCGCTGGAAGACCGCCGCCGCGGGGAGCATCTTGCGGGACAACATCCTTCACGGGGTCCTGTGGGCGGAAAGTCCGCCGCTGCCCGTGGTCGTCACCAACAATCTCTTTCTGGGCCCCATCGGCTGGATGGGATTCGGCTACAACGTCGATGAAAAGAAGTTCGCCGGGTCTCCCATGAAATTTTACGGCAACTGCCGCAGGAAGGAGGAGTTCAAACCCGTTTCTCCGGAGCTTGCGGAGGCGGAAAAGATCGCGTACAAGCCCCCTGAGGCGAAATTCCCCTCTGTCCGCTTCGATGATCTCCGGGCGGACTATCTCGGTTGCGACAGCGCCGTGATCCTCTGGCGGACGCCCGAGTGCGACGGCTGGGGCTCCGTGATCTTCCGGGAAAAGACGGCGAAAAAGAACATCGTCGTCCAGTCCGGGACCCAAGGCGTCCGCCACGCGGTGGGCTTGAACGGGCTCCGGCCCGGCAAGGTCTACTTGTACAGGGCCCGGTTCGTCAGCCGCCGGGGCGGGACGACCCTTTCCCCCTGGCGGACCTTCACGACCCCCGAAAAGAGCTCCGCCCCCCGGATCCTCGAAGTCGGGCCGGGCAAGATGAGCCTCGAAGAGGCCGCCTGCGCCGCCTTGCCGGGGGATACGGTGAAACTGCTTCCCGGCGTCCACAAGGGGAGTTTCGCGCTGCTCCGGGGCGGTACGCCCGAGAAGCCCGTTCTGGTGCAGGGCCGGGGCGCCGTCATCGACGCCATGGGCTTCCACGCCCCCGCGATCCTGCTTCAGAACAAGGACAACGTCATCATCGACGGCGTGACCTTCACGAACCCTGAACTCACCGCCCGCAAGGGACTGATCCGGCTCGAACGGTGCAAAAACATCACCGTCCGCAACTGCCGTGCCCGCTTTTCGTGGCTGGCGGGCCCCTTCGTCAGCGGCAATGTCGAGGGACTGCTGGTCGAGAACAACGTGATCCAGGGCGGGGATTACCCCATATCGGCCTCGGGGAAAAATATCCGGGTCCTCCGGAACACCGTCGCCGACGCGACCATGCGTTCCACCAACTTCTGGAGCGTTTCGAACGTGGTGGTCGAAGGCAACATCTTCTACCGGCCCTGCATCCATGACAAGGTCAACACGGCACTGCTGTTCACCGATGTCCGGGGGCCGATCCGTTCGGACAACAACGTGTACTGGTCGCCAGTTCCCACCCACCCCGTGGGGGGGACGATCCGGGACCCGGCGGCCAAGGTACTCAAGCAAAGCAAGACCCTCGAAGAGTGGCGTCAGCTCAGCGGCATGGATCGACACAGCATCGCCGCCGACCCGCTCTTCGTGGATTACGAGAAGGGGGATCTCCGGCTGAAGGAAGGTTCTCCCGCAAAAGGCAAAGGAGCTTCGTTCTGAACATCATGGAATTCATCAGCGAAAATCACCAGAAGGCGTGGCAGAGTGCGCTGGATCTGCTGAAACCCACCCCGGCCCAGCTGGAGCACGGGCTCGAACTGCACCGCGACCTTTTCTGCATGGACCACTTCGGTTTTCTCCCGTCCTCATGCTGGAATCACAACATCGTCACCAAGTGGGAGGAGCTCAAGGCCCGGAACATCGGCCAGCGGGCGCTGAGCAAGCGCATCGAATTCATGCAGTACGACGAGTGCTGTTCCGATCCCGAATGCGCCGCCCGGTTCCGTAAGGCCCTGCGCAGCGCCGGGATCAAATGCACCATCCAGACCGTCGCCGAGGGGAAATCCCGTGAAGAGGATATCCGCCGCATGGCCTGCAACATCCAGCTGCTCCGCACGTTCCGCGACACCATCGCCCAGGCGGGGAACTGCGAGGACATTTCCGCCATCAACGCCGAAGGGAAGATCGCCGTCATCTGGAGCATCAACGGGCCCCCCATCGTCGGCGAACTCCAGGACCCCGTTCAGGAGCTTTCGTGGATCGATGACTGGCGGCGTATCGGCGTCCGGCTCATGCACCTTTCGTACAACCGGCGGAACTTCATCGCCGACGGCTGCGCCGAACCTGCCGACAGCGGGATCAGCGAGCTGGGCAGGGAACTGATCGCCCGGCTCAACCGCGCGGGCATCATCGTGGACGTGCCCCACACGGGGCGGCAGAGCTCCATCGATGCGGCGAAGATCTCCGAAAAGCCCATCATGGCCTCCCACACGGCCGCACGGGCCCTCTACGACTTCATCCGCTGCAAGGATGACGAAACGCTGAAGGCCATCGCCGACGGCGGCGGCATGGTGGGCGTCTACGCCTACTCCGGCATGCTGGGCGGCACCGGCGACCTGAACGCCATGCTGGACCACATCGAATACATCGCCAAGCTGGTAGGCGTGGATCATGTGGGCATCGGCACCGATCTGCAGTACAACCACAAGTGGCCCCAGGAGGTCTACGACATGAAGCCCTATCCCAACGCCGAATACTCCGGGCGCTGGTGGGGCAACTGGGCGAAGTACGCCCATCCGGCGGTGAAGCCGGGCGAGGAGAGCACCGGGAGTCTCGCGTGGATCAACTGGCCCCTCTACACCGTGGGGCTGGTGGTTCGCGGATTTTCCGATGACGAGATCGCCAAAATTCTCGGTCAGAACTTCCTCCGGGTCCTCAAAGCCAATCAGATCGACTGAAGAAGGGGGATGTTCGGATCATGAAAAAAGGAGATATGGCCCCGGACTTCACCCTCGCGGACAAGGAGGGGAAAAGCGTGACCCTTTCCGGATTCCGGGGGCGCAAGGTGGTGCTCTACTTCTACCCGAAAGACAACACCCCCGGCTGCACCCGGCAGGCCTGCGCCTTCGCAGGGTTCTTCGCCGAGTTCCGGAAAAAGGACGTGGTCGTCATCGGCATCAGCCGCGATTCGGTGGAGTCCCACCGGAAGTTCGCCGAAAAGTACAACTTGCCCTTTATCCTGCTCTCGGACCCGGAATTGCAGGCCATTCATGCCTACGGGGTCTGGCAGGAAAAGAAACTCTACGGCAAGAGCTCCATGGGGGTCGTCCGGACCACCTTCATCATCGATGAAGCAGGCATGATCGCCGAGGTGATGCCGAAAGTCAAACCCGACACCAACGCCGCCGACGTGCTGGCGCTGCTCAAGTAAACGGCATAATTTCCCTGAAAGGAGTACATATGGTGAAAAGAGAGAAAAAACAAATCCGGGTCTTCACGTTGATCGAACTTCTGGTGGTCATCGCCATCATCGCCATTTTGGCGGCCATGCTGCTGCCCGCTTTGCAGCAGGCCCGGGAACGGGGGCAGGCGTCCAAATGCGTCAACCACCTCAAGAACATGGGGCTTGCTTCCGCCCAGTACGTCAACGACAACAACGAGTACATTCCCTTCGGCAACAACGTGAACAGCACGAGCTACAACGGACTGGTCAGCGAAGCCCTCTGGGCGTGGTACTGCCGCATCGGGCCCTACATGGGGTACCGGGCGAGGGACTTCTGGCGGCTGTGGGATCAGGAAAAGTTCGTCACCTGTCCGAGCAAGTCGAAACCTAAATTCAACACCTACAGCATCAATATGTACGTCGGCAAGAGGGCTCCCCAGACGGGGATACTGCAGAACGCCAAGATGGCCCACATTCCCTTTCCGGGAAGCTCCTATTTTCTCCACGATGCGGAAACCCAGTATTACCAGTGCATCAATCCTCAGACCGACTGCTTCACCCGTCGTCACAGCGACGGCGGCAACTACGAGTGTTTCGACGGTCACGTCCTGTGGAAGAAGCACGCCCATGCCAACGCGCTGGGCATGCGCTTTTCGAACACTCCCTTCGACGTGTTCAACAAAAAGATGCTTTTCAAGTAGGAAAAACACGTGCCGGAACGTTTTCTTTTTGCCGCCTTCTGCGGGCTTCTTCCGCTTCTCTGCTCCGGAGCTGACTGGCAAAAGGCCGTCACTTTGCACTGGGATTTCGAAGGTCCTCCGCCTCCCGGCGTCAAACTGACGGGTCCCCGCCGCGAGTGCAAGGGCATTTCGGGGCAGGGACTTACCCTGAACCGGGCGGCGTGGAACTCCATCTACCACTTTGCCGGGGAGCCCGGTCCTGCCGGAGCCGTGGCCGTCTGCCCCCGTCTTTCCGTCGTCCGGGGCAACGGCGTCTCCTTTTCCGCCCGGGGCAGGGGACGGATGGTGCTGACCGTGCGCAGCGGCGCAAAAACGGAAAACCGGAGCGTCGCGGTGGATTCGGGGGAGTGGAAAAGGTACGATGAACTTTTCACCGTTCCCGAGGAGCTGGCCACAGTCACTTTCAAGCCGGAAGGGATCGAGTGGAAGGAGCCGCAGGTTTCCGGCGGCTGGTCCTTCCCCGCAACCTACGCGCCCGTGCGGAAACTCGTCCCCGGAACTTTCCTCGAGATCGACCCGGCCAGGGGGTACGTGGATCTGGACCGCGGCGCCTTTTCCCTGTGGTTCAAAACGCCTTATCTCAGCCCGAAAGCCGTCATGGACCACATCGGCATCTTCGGGCTGGACCACGCGGAAAAGCCTTTGAAGCGCCACCCCGACCAGCAGATCGGCTGCGTGACCGCGTGGAACGGCGGGCGGCTTGCGGCCTACCGCATGGCGGCGGAAGGGAAGGGGAGCAACAGTCTTGCCGTTCCCCTTTCCGAGCTGAATTTTTCCGGCGATTCGTGGCACCATCTGGTGCTGAACTGGGAGCGTTCCGGGGGAAATCTCACCCTCGAACTCTACATCGACGGCAAGGCCGCGCTGCGGAGCACGAAGCCCTACGGCGCCGACAAGAAACTGTGGCGCATCACCGTCGGGTACAGCGACTACGCCCATCTGAACGGCGACGCCGATGAGCTGGTCTTTTTCAACCGCCCCCTCACCGCCGATGAGGCAGGTCAGCTGTTCCGGGCCAAAGGAAACTGGAAATGAAGCTTTTTCTCTCAGTCGTTTTTCTGTGCGGAATTGTTTCCCTTTTGCCCGCCGCTCCGCTCAAGATCGTCACCGGGAACACATCCAGCTACGTGATCTGCGTCGCGAAGGACGCGCTCCCCGGCGTCAAGGCGGCGGCGCAGGAGCTTCAGGGGCTCATTTTCCAGGCCACGGGGGCGAAACTGCCCATCGTCGATACGCCCCGCAGGGGTCATTCCATAATCCTGCGCACCGATAAGACGCTGCCGCCGGAAGGGTTCCGGCTCCGGACCGAAAACGGCGATCTGTACATCACGGGCCATGACGGCCCCGGCGATCCCCGGAAGTTCGCCCACGTGGACAGGACCCTCGCCGGGACCTGGTTCGGGGTCAACCGCTTCGCCGAAAAGTTTCTCGACTTCCGCCACTTCTTCCCCGGAAAGCTGGGCATCTACCTGCCCAAAAGGAAGGACCTGACCGTTCCGGAGCTGGACGAAAGCTCCGCCCCGGTCATGGTCCACCGGATCTTCACCATCTGGTACCACCTTAAGGACAAGAAATACCGCGCCGAAATGGACCTCTGGAAACGGCGGAACAATCTGGGCCAGAGCATCGGCTGGTACAACAATCACATGTGGCGCTACATCCTGCCGCCGGAAAAATACCTGGCCGCCCACCCCGACTGGTACGCCATGATCGACGGCCGCCGGAGCAAGGAGTCCTACGGCGCGGACGAAGGGCTCAAGATCTGCACCTCGAACATGGAAGCGCTCCGGGAGTTCGCCCGCGTCACGGTGGAAAAGGCCCGGAAGGACGGGAGTCCCGTGGTTTCCGTCACCCCCAACGACGGGATCCGCTTCTGCGAGTGCCCCGAGTGCACGAAGGATGATTTTCGCGCTCCCGATGGCTCGGTCGTCATGTCCGAACGGATGTTCCGTTACGCCAATACCCTTGCCGATATGATCCACCGGCAGCTGCCCGAAGTGAAGATCGCCATGCTGGCCTACAGCTTCTACCGGACCCCGCCCGAAAAGATCACGAAATTCCACCCGGCCCTGCGGATCATGTACGTCTATAACGGCGCCGACACCGCCTATCACGACCCGGCCTGCCGGGCCCGCATGAGAGGGGAAATGAAACGCTGGCGGGTTCTGGTGCCTTCGCTCTACTTCTACAACGACGCGGGGAAACCCCTCGAGCTGCCCCTGACCAATCCGGAAAACATCGGGAAACTTTTCGCCGACCTCGCCGAAGCGGGCGTCACGGGATACGCCCTCGAACACTTCGCAAGTTTCTGGTCTTCGCCCCTGAACCACTACCTTTTCGCCCGGATGCTCTGGGACCCCGGCGCGGATTTCGAGGCTCTTTACACCGACGCGCTTCAGAAGTGCTACGGTCCTGCCGCCGCCGAGGCCGTCCGCGCTTACAACGCAGATGTTTCCGCCGGCCGCAAGCGGTATGTGGAGTTCACCAAAGGAAAAACGATCGACTACCGCCGTCGCCTGCATACGGCTCTGGATATCATGTGGAACGGGCTGTACGAAAAGCACTATGCGCGCCTCGCCGCCAAGGCGCCCCTGACTTCCGACCCGGGGCAGAAGGCCCGGCTGCAGATGGTGCTCGACAATTTGCGTTACGTCAAGATGACCCTGGACCTGCACGAGCTCACGAAGAAGGTGCTGGGGCAGGGGACGCCCTCTTCCGCCGAAGCGGCTCGAGTCATCCGCCTCGCCGAGGAGCGGAAAAAATTCCTGCGGGAGATCAGCCGCCGCCACCCGGACGTGGCCTGCGACCGGCTCGAGCGGCAGGAAAAGTGGTATATGCTGCCCTTCGATCCGGCTTATTTGAAGACCCAGCTGCTCCACAAGAAGCGTCCCTACGTGGTGCTGACCGCTCCGGGGGAATATCCTGCGCGCGTGATGATCGGCAAGGCGATGGCGACTGGCGCCCCGGTCAAGGTGAAGGGGCTGTGCATCTTCCTTCCTGATGAAAAGGGGCTGACGCTCCGCTGCCGCATGGAGGAACCTCTCATGGACAAGCTGGACGATGCGCTGACTTCTCCGGATTCCGCGGTCTGGAACGAAAACTGCGTGGACATCTTCTTCGACCCCGGCTGTACGGGGAAGGGATTGATTCACCTCATCGCCAACAGCCGCGGGACTCTGTTCGCCTCCAAGGCGGGGGTGAAGAAGTGGGAGCACGGAATCGAAGTCAAGGCGACGAAGGAAAAGGCCGCCTGGCAGCTGGAGTTCTTCATCCCGTGGCGCGACCTCGGCGGCCGTCCCGGGAGGGGGACGATCTGGGGATTCAACGTCGGGAGGGTCCGTCACACGGTGACGCCCAACGAATACAGCTGCTGGACCCCCACTTTCAGCGGCTTCTGCGCCCCGGAATTTTTCGGCCGGCTGATTTTCTGAGGAAAAACGCCTAAAAAGTCGAAAAATTTGCCGAAATCGGCTTGAAAAAGAGTTCGGCCGGGTGTATATTATGACACTGTTTCAAGAAGGGCGTATAGCTCAGTTGGTTAGAGCGCCACGTTGACATCGTGGAGGTCGTAGATTCGAGTTCTACTACGCCCACCATCCTTCGCTCGCCCCGGGCGAGCTGCGGATGGCAAGCAAGTCTTCGAAAATCCGGCAGAAGATTCTGCCGGATTTTTTTATGGCCAGACGAACTCAGGACCCGTTCCGTATCTGCCGCGTTTGCAAAATGGCGGTCGGCGTGTTATAGTCTCTTCGACGGTTTGTGACACATATTCATATTGCTTTTGTGCTCGAAATTTCAGGGAGCTGGTAGATTTTCAGAACGAAGTACTCCCGGTCACGGAAGCCGTAAGCCTGTTTTATCAGCCATCGG
>Ga0208297_1001099_pt1 | contig 31871 bp, 32 predicted proteins | sample LMS_cellobiose_e_FD_187367 | JGI IMG/M metagenome (GOLD analysis project Ga0208297, IMG submission 187367) | Rumen-fistulated moose microbial communities from Alaska, USA - LMS_cellobiose_enrichment (SPAdes) (version 2) | ecosystem: Host-associated > Mammals > Digestive system > Stomach > Rumen... | reverse complement strand
TTGTTCCAGGCGTTGCTATACACATAGAGCGAGTCGCCGCAGAGGGTCATATCGGAACAGGCGAGCAGATCCATCTGATCGATGACGCAATCTGCTTCCGTGTTGATGATGAAGACCATCGGCTGTATGTCATAGTAGTCGCCGCGGCTGGAGACCCAGAGGTTGCCGTAGGCGTCGAGTTCCATGCGGTGAAGGTTGGGGGCCACGTCGATCTTGGTGAGTTCCTTGAAGGAATTCAGGTCGATGACCGAAACGGTATGGTCGTAATCAGGCACGCGATAGCCGCCGGAGTTGGCCACATAGAGTTTGTCGCCGACGATGACCATCTCTTCAGGCTGATAGCCCACGACGCAGGTGTCCTTCACCTGAAGGGTCGTCGTGTCGATCCGGGCGACATAACCGAGCCGGTAGTTGGGATCCGTTTCCACGGGGCCCGCATACGAACTGACATAGGCGTAGCCGTCCTTGAAGGTGATATACCGGCAGTTCGGAATCGAAATCTGGCCGATGTGCCGGGCGGTCGACGCATCCATCACTTCCACGAGATTCGAGCAGTTGACTACCGCCCACAGCTTGCTGCCGTAGATGGCCAGGTCGTTGCCCACGTCGCCCAGTTCCTGGACGACACCGGGGTTGCGCTCGGCGAAGATGTTCTTGATGTAGATGCCGCTCTGATAATCGTAATAATCGAGCGTACACTTGTTGCTGCCCATATTTCCTTCGTTGAGCAAGTAAAAGCCCGCGATGTCGCCGGCATCCCCGCCGCCTACACTGGTCTGCGTGGAAGGAATGATGTCGTCGGGTACCCGGCAGGCCGTCAGGCAGGCCGCAACGAGCAGAAGGGTGATGATCGTTTGTTTCATGTTTCTAGAGAATCCACGACAAAATTAATCGAAAATTCGTTCCCGGCATCGGATAACACTGCACAACTTCGTATTGCTGGTTGAAAAGATTGTTGACCTCGAGCGTGCCCTTCAGGCTGTGGGCGCCGAGCGGGAACTCGCGGGAAAGTGACAAGTCGCTGGTGTACCAGGGCTGGGCGTAATTCTCCGGGATGTTGGCCACCGCTTCGTACCGCTCCCCCGTATAGATGAAGCTGTAGTTCAGATGCCAGCCTTTCCAGTCGAAGCCCGCTACGGCCGAGCCGCTGTGCCAGGGGATGTAGGGAATCTGTCCGCCGTACCAGGGGCTGGACGGATCGGTGAAGTCCTGCGCTTTCTGGTAGGTGTAGGTCAGGCGCACGCTGGTGGTCACGGGGCCCAGTGCCAGCTGGGTGCCGACGGCTGCGTCGACGCCCCGGATCCGGACAAGACCCAGATTGACCATCGTCCACTGGAACTGGTTGGACGCGGGCGTAGCGATGATCTTGTTCTCCACTTCGTTGTAATAAGCGTCGACCGTGAGTTCGACCCTGCGGAAGAGGCCGCGCGCCCAGTTCTTGTCCCAGGTCAGACCCGCATCGTACTGGGTGGTGAATTCGGGCTTGAGGTACTTGTTCCCGATGAAGGTGTAGTAGAGGTCGTTGAGCGTGGGCATCCGGAAGATGCGTTTGTAGAAGGCCCGGAAGGAGAGGTTCTTGTCGCGGAAAGGGATCAGCTGCAGCACCGCGGTCGGGGTCCAGTGGTGCCGGCTTTCCGCCGCCGCGCCGGCTTCGCGCGCCTTGTCGTCCACGAAGGTGTAGAGCAGGCTCCCCTGCAGCTTGAGTTTTTCCCAGCGCAGAGAAGAGGACAAAGCGGAGAGGACCGTGTGCCGGGAGGGGTACACGAAGTTGACCAGGTCGGCGTCAAGCGTGTTGAACTGGTAGTCGACAGCCAGATCTACGTCCCACCAGTTCGTAATCCTGTATTCCTGCGCTACCGAAGCGTAGGCTTCCTGCTGCCGGTAACGGTTGTCCACATACATCGTGGAGACGTCCAACCGTGGGTCGGAGCGATAGTGCAGGTAGTCGTAGGCATACTTGAAACTGGCATTCAAGTGCCAGTCACCCAGCTCTTTGTAAAGGGATCCCTGTGCGAAGAAGTCGGTATCCCACTGCCGGTCTTCATGCCGGAACTTGCCCGGTTCCTCGCGCACGAACGCGCCCGGGTAGCCACGCTCCGAATCGTAGAAATAGAGTTTCAATTTCCAGTTTCCGTCCGGGATGCGGCCGTGGAGACCTTCTTCGATGCGGAAGGCCCGCACATCGCCGTTCTGCCGCACAGCCGTGGTGTCGTAACCGTTCAGCTTGCGGTAGGTGAACTTGTATTTTCCTGTGGTATAGAGATATTCCGCGTTGAAGGAGTTCGAGACCTTCTCCCCCAGTTTCTGTTCCCATAACACCGACGGGTTGACGGTACCGAACGAACCTCCTGCGAGCGTGGCCTTGAGATTGGTGCGGCGACCGTCTTGGAAAACCGGCGTGCGGGTGCGGAGATAGACGGCGCTGGCCGAAGCGTAGTCCTTGGCCGACTGCACAGCCGTTCCCTTCTGTCCGTTGTAGAGCGTCACCGACTCCATGTTCTCGAGCGAGTATTTGCCCAGGTCGATCTGGCCGTTCTGGGCGTTGCCCAGCTGGATGCCGTCGTAGAAGACGCCCACGTGCTGGGTACCCATGCTGCGGACGTTGATGGTTTTCAGGCCTCCGATACCGCCGTAATCCTTGATCTGCACACCTGAGAAATAGCGGATGGCATCGGCCACCGACAGGGCGTTGAGGCGCTGGAGCTGTTCGCCCTGCAGCGCCTGGGCCGGAATGACCTTGTCGGGCTGCCGGTAAGCGGTCACCACCGAGCCTTTCAAGACTTCCGTCGTGTCGGGCGTCTGGAGCAGGAGCGTCAGGAGCAGCGCGAGCATCATTGGACGAGATGAAAGTCGATGACGTCCATCACTTCGGTGGACAGTTCTCCGAGCCAGCCGCTCTTGGCGATCAGGCCCGTCTGCACCTTGACGAAATCGATGTACTGCAGTTGGGCGGGTTTCCCGTCAAAGGTCACGGCGTCGGAGATCCGGAAATGATTGCAGCCGGCGGTTGCGCCCGTAGTCCCGCCGGGCTGCATGTCGATTTCGCTGAAGTTGTCGGCATAGCCCCAGCCGTAGTCGGGATTGATCCAGAGCACACCGCGGCCGGAGGAATCATAATTGCGCGCCTCGAGCCGGGTGCCGCGCAGGGTATAGCTGTCCTCCTTGACCCAGAGCGGATAATAGTAATCCTGCTTGTGGTAGGCGGGCAGGTAATCTACTTTGCCGCTGCCGCCCCGGTTGTCGGTCCACATTACGGGCTGTCCCGGCGCAGCGGGCCGGTACCAGGTTACGGCATAGTCCTGCACCGTGCAGTCCAGACCGTATTCAGAACCTTTGAGTTCGTACCAGGTGTCGTCGGGCAGGCCGTTGCCGTCCTCATCCTGCATTACCCAGACGATGCCCGGCTCCGAGTAATTGGTGAAGATGGAATTCTTGATGGCGAAATCATAGCCGTCGCTGGCCGCGATGCTGTGGTCGAAGCCCACCACGAGGCTGCCTCCAAAACTGCCGAGCGAGACATAGACGCTGTCTTTCATCCGCTTGGTGGCATATTCACAAGCCTCTTCCATCGTCGTAGCCGTATAGTTCTCATTGATGAACTGGCCCGGGGCGGGCAGGTATTCATAGACCTTGTTGCAACGGGCAGAACTGCCCGGAACCGCCACGCGGAGGTAGGCTCCTTCCGCCGGGCAGACGACGACCGTGAGCGGATGGTCGAAGACGGTCTGCCCGTCGAGTTCCATACGGAAATCCACGGTGAAGCGTCCCTGGGCCGTGGCTTCAAAACGATAGAGCGGATCTGCGCCCTGCTGGACGACCGCCCCGTCGCGGCTCCAGATGAAAGTATAGGTTTTCGTCGAATCGACGTCCAGCGGCAGCAGGCGGATCGTGCGGCCCAGCGATACGTGATATTCGCTGCGCTCGAAACTGACGCGGGCACTGTCGACCGGCGGTTTCGGCGGCTCTGGCGGGGTGGGCGGCGCTACGTCGATGCGCACTTCGAGCCAGGCTTTTCCGAATTCCGTAGTCACTTCCACGGAGAGGTAGTAAACCCCGGATTCCTCAGCCTTGAACGTGTATGTTTCTCCGTCTCCGACCCACTGCTCGTCGAGCATCCAGCGGATGACGGCGTTGTCGGTAAGATGCGCGAAACTCGGCGCGATGGTCACATCGCTGCCGAGTTCCGTACGGAAGATCTTGCCGCCTTCCAGTGTCACCTCGGGGGGTAAGCCTTCCTCACCCCCCTCGTGACAACCCAATGCTCCGAAGAGCGACACTATAATGAAAACGTAGATGGAAAGGCGACGGAAAAGCATGGCTTAGTCAGGATAAACGCGCACGGCGATATCATCGATGGCGAAATAGGTGGGCGCATTGATGCCCCAGTCACCATATAGTTCCTCGGAACCGGATATGGAGAAGACGACCTTGTCAACATATCCCAGTTCGGAGAGATCCCACTTGGTCCATTTTGAGACGAACTGGCGATTCTTGTTGGCAAGATAGAATTCCGACGTGCCCGTCGGGGTCTCACCGAAATAGCCGGTCGCAGTCACCTTGAAGAAGCCGTTGTCGGCAAGCGGCGCGCAGTAATCGTTACCGTAGAAGAGGACATACTCGGTGTAAAGCGTGTTTACCACATAGAGCGACTCTATGACGCGGGGTTCCTGATCGCTGAACGTGAGGGCTGCCGGGTTTGCACCCCAGGCGCCGGCGTCATAGACCACGGCGAAATTGTCTGAGCCATTGTTGCCGGCTTTCTCACGGCTGCCGCCGTCTCCGAGGTCATAGTTGTAGCAAGTCAGTTGCTGCGAGTAATCGACATTGACCATCAGCCAGTCGCCATAATTCGAGATGGCGATTCCGCCGCCGGACATGCCGCCGCTCCAGGTTTCAGGGTCGTAAGGGAGGACACTGCCGGAAAGGAATGTGTTCTGCTCGTCCTTCCAGGTGCAGCCGGTGCCGTAGAGGATAGGGCCGCCGTACTGGGGGTCGTCAATCTTGGCGCTCCAATAATCGGTAGTGTTCTCGGGGCCGCAGTAATCGGCGTCCTCGAAGGTCAGCGTGCGGACTTCGCTGTAGCGCGGCAGTATGACCGTGGTTCCGTCGGCGAAGATGAAGGTGTAGGTTTCAGCGCCTTTGGCAACGGAGACGATGGAACCGTCCTTGCCATCCTTTCCGTTCTCACCGTCCTTGCCGTTTTCACCGTCTTTTCCGTTGCGGATGGTCATCGATCCGCTCTTCTTGAAGTTGATGGTGTAACTGCCGTCGGGGTTGGGGGTGACACCCGTCACGGAATCGTCGTTCTGGAGGGTGTTTACCAGGGTCTGCAGCTGCTGGAGCTGCGTCTTGAGGTCGTTGATCGAGGAACGAAGTTCGCTGTCGTCATAGCAGCCCGTGGTGACCATTCCGGCCACAAGCACGGCGAGGAGACATCCGAGAATGCCCCTGAAGTTCATCTTGAACATATCAGTACGTATTAAGTTGGTCACAAGCAACTGTCTTTAACGGCCCATAATCCCGCAGGCCAGGTCCAACACGCGTGGCAGGCAGGTCTTCTGACTCGTTCCGTTGCGGCGCCTTCCCGGGCGCGGGGCCCAGTGGCAGAGAGTGCCGCGACAAGGTTGGAACTTACAGCAGCGGGTACTGTCCAGGACTCTCACCTGATTCCCTTTTGATCCGTACCGGACGAAGTCCGGCAAACGGAACCTGTCACTTACGCAAAGATAGGACAGAATAACGGATTTTCCAAAAAAAGAGCTCCTTGCAACCAGGCTACTTTCCTGTGACAAAAACCGCGGCGCAGGGACGCGCGGCACCGGTGTGGAAACTGGCGAGGAGCTGGCCGTAACTGGTATAGATATACACCGTTCCGAAGTCGGTGTCGGCGTTCTCGCCGATATACAGGTTGCCGGCGTTCTGGTCGATGGCGATCATACAGGGATGACGGACAAAACTGCCGTCACGGATGAACTCACCTTCCACCCGCTGATTCTCGGTGTTATAGACGAGGAAGGTACCGCCCAGGTCAGCGGAAGCGTCTTTCACATAGATAACCAGGGATTTGTTGTTGCCAGCCGCGATGAGCACCGGTTCCTTGACGCTGGTAATGACCGTTACCTCTTCCGTATCGGTGTTGATGCGCTGCAGGCAGGCACCCGTCGCCTTGTCTCCGGTGGAGATCACGTAAAGGCTTTCGTCCGTGGGATCCACCACCATCTGTGCCGGGTCCGGCTCTACCGCGACGGTCTTCATCACGTGGAGATCCACCGGATTGAGCATCAGCACGGAACGGTCGCCGTCAGACAGATAGAGTTTCTGGTTGGCGATGACGACCCTGCCGGGCGTGCCGCCCACTTCCTGCAGGAGGGACTGTTTCAGGGACGTGGTGTCGATGCGGGCGACGTAGCCTTCCTTGCAGGAGACGATCAGGGCTCCTTCAAAGGAGGTGAGATAGCTGGGTGTCAGCGTACTTCCACTTTCCGATTCGACCTTGATGGTTCCCACTTCCCGGCAGTTGAACTTGTTGAGCACGCGGATCAGTTTGGAGCCGGACAGGGTCGCATAGAGGTTGTTGCCCAGAATATGGAGGTCGCTACCGCTGTCGCCGAATGATTTGCCGTCGTTGTAGATGGAGTAGGCCCGGGGCGTGACGGAACTCTGCATCGTATTGAGTTGCGAGAGCTCGGCATCGTTGCGGCCGGGCATGCCGGCATTGAGGAAATAGCCGCCATAGGTGAAGATGATCTCCGTAGGGTCCACGGGAGGATCGATCTCATGGCAGTTGACGGCCGACAGCATCAGTACCGCCGACACGATCAATAAAGAAAATGCGGAACGTTTCATATCTAATGAATACACTAATCACAAAAATAATGCGTCCCCGAAATTACTTTTTTTATATATTTTTTCAAAAAAAAAGCTATGAAAAGACTATAGTACATATTATCCTAGTTCAAGGATATTTTTTGTGGGGTGGAGTCAAAATTGATTTTTACTCAACATTTTTAGAAGATAATGCATCTATATATTAGAAGGTTCTTTTCTGATAATGATTAGAGAGAATGAGATTATTTTATTACTTATTATTCGTTTTTTTATCGCTATTTGTGTCTTGTGCTCCTTTAGGCACGGAGGAGCAAGATTTTCACACTTTAGGAGGGCAAGGATTAAATAAGGAATATGATCTCATCTATATATCCTTAAACGAGATAGAGAGAATACCTATTCAGAGTATCCAAATTGGACCCGAAGAGACAGAATTAAGATTGATTGCATATTATCCTGCAAATAGAAAACGAAATTTCCTGGATGATATTATTGATACGACACAATTATTGCCGGATAATCATTTTATTTTTTCAAGGAATAAATACCTTGATCAAGAGACAGAATACATTATTAAGATAGCAACAAACACTAGCAAAGAACCTATTCTTGCTGGATTCTCCGTTAAAGACGCAAACAACACGCAAGCTTATGCACACTTTACTATTTATCAGTGTGCTAATTAAACAATACGGTTAACCAGAGCAGCTTAGCTTTAAGAGAGATTTAGCGAAGACTTCCCAGGTCATCGCGGTTTTGGCCTGGCGGATGTTTTCGATGAAGGTGTCGGGGCCGGCGGCGTAGAAGGCGCGGACGGTGTCGGCGATGGCTTCGGCGCTGATGCCGGAGGTCATCAGGCCGATGCCGGGCTTTTCGATGCTTTCGGCCAGGCCGCCGACGGGCGTGGCCACTACGGGCAGGTCGAAGTGCAGGGAGATGGCCGTGATGCCGCTTTGGGTGGCACTCTTGTAGGGCAGCACACACAAGTCGGCGGCCGAGAAGAACTGCGGCACTTCTTCATCGTCGATATAGCGGTTGAAGACATGGATGCGGCCGGAACAGCCCGAGGCGGCGATCTGCGCCTCGTATTTCTCGAAACTGCCGTAGCTTTCGCCCGCGATGACGAGCTGGTATTCTTCTCCGAGCAGCGGCAGGGCATCGATCAGCAGGTCAAGTCCCTTGTAGTCGCGGATCAGGCCGAAAAACAGCAGGGTCCGCTTCCCGGGATCCAGCCCCAGCGCTTCCTGCGCGGCGCGCTTGTCCATCTTCTGGCCGAAATGGTCGTAAAGCGGATGCGGCTGGAGGATGTAGGGCTTGTCAGGTGTCAGGGAGAGCATGTCTTTCAGGACGGCCTCGCTCATAGCCACGCAGCCGCTGTTCTGGCGGAGGAACCAGCGCGAGAAGGGCTTGTCGAAGAATTTGGTCTCGTGCGGGATCACGTTGTCGAGCACCGTGATCACGGGAATGCCGCGCCGCTTCAGGTAGCGGGCGACGGTGCCGAGCGACGGCGCCAGGTAGCTCATCCAGTATTTCATGACCAGCAGGTCGGGTTTCCAGGCCGCGATCTTGCGGGCGGCAGGGCGCCACGAGAAGGGATTGGCCGTGTCGAGGATAGCTTCGCTGTCCACCTTTTTCGCCTTGTCGCCGGGCGTGACGTATTGCGTCTTGCCGGGGAAGAGGAAAGACGGGTACTGCCGGGTGAAGGTGAAGGCCTTCACCTCGTGGTGCCGGCCGAATTCCTCCAGCAGGTCTGCGTTGAACTGGGCGATGCCGCCGCGGAAGGGGTAGAAGGTAGAAAGGTAGGCGATTCTCATCGGGCTGCTTGGGTCAATCGTTGGGCAAATGTAAGCAAATTCTCGCTTTCCGTGATCCGGACGGCCGGAATTCCCGCACGGGCGGCCAGCAGAAGGTCGGAATCACTGTCTCCAACCAGGAAACTGCGCTGCGGGTCGATGTCGGGGAAATCGGCCCGGACTTCGTCGATCATGCCGGTATTGGGTTTTCGGCGCGGATCGGCGTCGTCCGTAGCGGTGCAGACGTAGATGCGGTCGATGCGGCCGCCGGCCTCGCGGATGCGTCCGCACATCCAGGCGTGGATGGCGTCCAGGTCGGCTTCGCTCATCAGGCCCCGGCCCACGCCCCGCTGGTTGGACACGATCACGATGCGGCGGAACAGGGGATTGAGCAACCGCAGCGCTTCAAGCGCGCCGTCGCAGAACACGAATTCGTCGAGGGTCTTCACGTAGTCGCCCGGCCGGAGTACGTTGATTACCCCGTCGCGGTCGAGCAGCAGGGCATCGAAAGGATAAGGCCGCCAGGCGCCGGAAGCGAAGTCCCGCTGCGCCCGCGCGTAGTCTTCCGGGATGCCGATGTCGATGAAGTAGCCGTCCGAGCGGAAGCCTGCCAGCGCGCCTGCCGCGGCGAGCGGCTCGAAGTAGTCTTTTTCCAGCGAAAACCGCTCGGGCATTGCCCGGAGCGCGTCGCGCCGGAGCAGATAGATGCCGCCATTGATCAACCCGGCGGCGCAGGGTTGTTTCTCCCGGAAGGCCGAAATGCGGCCGGACGGGTTGCAGACCACTTCGCCATAACGGTCAAAATCCCGCATCGGCTTGAGCGCCAGCGTGGCCTTGGCACCGCTTTGCTGGTGGAAGGATTGCATCGCGCGGAAATCCACACCGAAATACGTGTCGCCGTTCAGGACGAAGACCCGCTCTTCCCGTGCCTGTTCCAGCGCCAGCCGTACGCCGCCGCCCGTACCCAGGGGCTCCTTTTCCACGACGAAAGTGATGGAATCGCGTTCGGGCAGCGTTGCGACCCAATCCTCCACGGCTTCATGCCGGTATCCCAGCGAGAGAATGATGTGGTCGAAGCCGGCTCCCCGCAAATCATCGAGCAGCCAGGCCAGGAAGGGCCGGCCGGCCACGGGTGCCAGACATTTGGGAAGTTCGGCCACGACGCTGCGCAGCCGCGTGCCCATACCGCCCGCCAGGACTACGCATTCCATTACTTCTTCTCCCCGAACATAGCTTGCTCCACCAGCTCGCAGATGATATGGCCCACGGTGATGTGCGCCTCCTGGATGCGCGGCGTATCGGTGGATGGGATGTTGATCAGCAGATCGGCCAGCGCTTTCATCCTGCCGCCTGTCGCGCCGGTCATCGCAATCGTGCGGACGCCCTTATCGCGGCAGACCTCGAAGGCCTGCAGGATGTTCTCCGAATTGCCGGAGGTGGAGATGCCCACCAGGATGTCGCCTTTCTGCCCCAGGCCCGAGATGAGCCGGGCGAAGATCCGGTCGTAGCCGTAGTCGTTGCCCACGGCCGTCAGATAGGAAGTGTTGCAGTGCAGGGCGTCTGCGGGCAGGACGGGCCGGTCGAAGTAGAAACGGCCGGAGAACTCGGCGGCCAGGTGCTGCGCGTCGGCCGCGCTGCCGCCGTTTCCGCAGAAATACACGCGTCCACCGCTGCGGAAGCAGTTTACGATGGCATCGACCGCATCCTGCACGGCGGCCTTGAGGGTTTCGTCTTTTTCGATGGCGGCGATGGTGTCGAGATGCGCCCGCAGCCTGGCGTCGATTACAGCTGTGCAGTCCATGTGGTCAAACCTTCCTTACAAAATTCAAAGTCGTAGATCTCGCCGATCTGGAGCTTGTTGAGGGCTTCTTCCACGGCGTAACGGGTGTTGCCCGGGCAGTAGAAGAACATGAAGCCGCCGCCGCCGGCGCCGGAGATCTTGCCACCGGTGGCGCCTGCCGCGAGGGCGGTCTCATAGAGCTGGTCGATGAAGGCGTTGGAGATGCCGCCCGCCATCTTCTTCTTGTTGACCCAGCTGGTGTTGAGGGCCGGGCCCAATTCCCTGAGGTGGTTCTGGAGCAGGCATTTCTTGATGCGGAAGGCCTCTTCCTTGACCTTGTGCATGGCCTCCACCGAATCGCTGACCTTCTTCTGCACGTTGGCCATCTGCTCTTCGATGATGCGGGCCGATTCGCGCCGCTTGTTGGTGTAGAGCAGCACCGTGTTGAGGGCCCATTCGTTGAGGGTCCGGTCGGGGAGGCTCAGCGGGTTGACAATCACGCGGTCGTCGCCGAGGAACTCCATGAAGTTCACGCCGCCGAAGGTGGCGGCATACTGGTCCTGCTTGCCGCCGGCCATCCCCAGGTCGATCCGTTCGATCTCATAGGCGAGGCGCGCGATATCGTATTTGCCGAGGGGCAGGTTGCGCCATTCCACAAATGCGCCGAGGATGGCTACCACCAGCGTCGAGGAGGTGCCGAGACCGGAGCCTGAAGGCACGTCCATCTGGGTGGTCAGCTCGAACGAGAACGGCTTGCCGTCATTGAACTGCCGCACGATGCGGTTGTAGATGCCGCACTGGAGCACCAGCGGCCCCTGGGGATCGAGGTACGGCACGGCATCGTATTCCTGGACGATGTGGTCGTTGACGTGGACGAAACGGATTTTCCCATCGTCGGTGGGTCGGATCGTCGCATAGGCGAAACGGTCGATGGTCACGTTGAGTACCGCGCCGCCGTACAGGTCGGAGTAGGGAGAAACGTCGGTTCCTCCACCGGCGATACCCAGCCGGAAAGGCGCTTTGCTGCGATATAAGAGAGGCAGGTCCATGCAGGGATAATAATCAATCCTACAAATATACACAAAAATGATGAACAAAGGATGGGACTGTCCCTAAAGACAGCCCCATCCCCAGGGTTCCGGCCGCGGCCGGGAAACTCACTCCTGCCGGTACTCCAGCAGGTCGCCGGGCTGGCAGTCCAGGGCCTTGCAGATGGCTTCCAGGGTCGTGAAGCGCACCGCTTTGGCCTTGCCTGTCTTGAGAATGGAAAGGTTAGCTGCAGAAATGCCTATCTTTTGAGCCAATTCTCCCGAAGACATCTTTCTCCGAGCCAACATGACGTCAACGTTGATGATGATAGGCATGACTTACGCTTCCTCTTCTTTTACTTCAACGGTTTCGACGGATTTTCCTTTCAGATAGGACGGCAGTTCCATGCCGGCCAGCTTGAAGAGGTCCTCGAGCGGGGGTACCGATTTCATCAGACCCGAGATGAAGTTGGACGTGGCGGTCTTGCCTTCGGCACCGTTGCCGGTGTCCCAGACAGTGACCTTGTCGATGTTGATGCCCTTGACGGCTTCGACCTGCGTAGCCACCAGTTCGGGCAGTTTATCGGTGATCAGCATGGTGATGGCCTGCTGGGCGTCGCCGCCGGCGGCCGCTACCAACTGACCGAAACCAGCCGCCTGCTTGGAGAGGATCTCCAGGGTACCGCGGGCCTGGGCGTCCATCTTGGCGAAGATGGCGTCGGCCTCACCTTTGGCTTTGCGGCGGATCTGCTCGGCTTCTGCCTCGGCGTCGATGATGGCTTTCTCCTTCTCAATCTGGGCGGCCACCACGATATTGGCCTGCTGCGTGGCTTTTTCACGTTCGGCACGGGCGAGTTCGGCGTCGCGCTCGCTCTTGTACGCCTCTTCGAGCGCCTTAGCGGCCTGCACCTTCTCGGCTGCCACGGCCAGGCGCTCGGCCTCGGCCTGTTTTTCACGGCGTGCCGCATCGGACTGGGCAATGGCGATCTTCGAGTTGTTCTCACCTTCGACGGCCTTCGCATTGGCGTCGGCGGTACGGATACGGGTGTCGCGGGTGGTCTCGGCGATCCGGATATCCTTGTCCCTGTCGGCTTCGGCCTTACCGATCTCACCGAAACGGTTCTGCTCGGCCACGCTCTTCTTAGCGTCGTTGATGGCCTTGGCGGCGGCTTCCTTACCGAGCGCCTCGATGTAGCCCGATTCGTCGCGGATATCGGTTACGTTGACGTTGATCAGCTTCAGGCCGATCTTGCGGAGTTCGGCCTCAACGTTGGTGGAGACGTTGGCCAGGAACTTGTCGCGGTCGGCGTTGATTTCCTCGATGTCCATGGTCGCGATGACCAGACGGAGCTGACCGAAGAGGATATCGGTCGCGATGTTCTGGATCTGTTCGGTGGTCAGGCCCAGCAGACGCTCGGCCGCGTTGTTCATGTTCTCGGGCTCGGTGGAGATACCCACGGTGAAGCGGCAGGGCACGTCAACGCGGATGTTCTGCTTGGAAAGGGCGTTGGTTAGGTTGCACTCGATCGAAATCGGGGTCAGGTCGAGGAAGGCATAGCTTTGGAAAACAGGCCAGATGAAGGAAGCGCCGCCGTGGATGCAACGGGCCGAGGAGATGCCGCCTTCCTTGTTTTTACCGGTTTTACCGTAGATGACCAGGATCTTGTCGGAGGGGCAGCGTTTGTAGCGCCGCAGGATGGCGGTAAAGGTCACGAAGATCACCGCCACGAGAATCAGGATCAGATAGAGTTCCATGGTTATTCTTTATGAGGATTAGACAATCAGTGATTCGAGGGGTTCGACCAGCAGCGTGTCGGGGCTGAGCACCTCGACTACGCGGATCTGGGTGCCGGTCTTGAGCGGATCGCCGTCGGTCAGGGCGTTGTATTCGCGGACGGCGCTGTTGATGGAGATCTGTACCTTGCCTTCGCCCTTGCGCTCGCCGGGAATGGTCAGGTAGACCGAGCCGATGCAGCCCACGGCCGATTTATAGACGTTGATGTTGCCGGATTGCTGCATGCTGCTGAGCCATTTGAAGAGGTACATCACGACGGCGACCAGCGCCACGCCGATGACGGCCGATACGATCAGCAGCAGGGGGACGGACTGGATCTTGTCCTGCAGGAGGATGGCCGACCAGCCGAAGCCCAGGATGAAGTTTACGAAGTTGCGGAAAGTGTAGAGATTGGTTCCGCCTTCCACCGTCGCGTCGGCGTCGTCGGATTCGAAGCCCGTGTCGACGTCGGCGTCGATGCCGCCTTCACCCGCATCGGCTCCGATGAAGGTCATAATGCTTTGGATGAGGAAGATCAGGGAAGCGGTCAGGGTAACGCCCCAAAGGATCTTCATTATCACGGAAAGGGATGCCCACCAGGTTGAGATCATGACTGTAGCGTTTAAGTTTTTGCAAATATAGAAAATAATTATTGAATAACAATAAATAATTTTGAATTTTTTCAAAAATGTATCGAAAAAAGCCGGCCCTATGAAAAAGGGGCCGGCTTTATGTGCCAAGGGCGGGGGTCCGCTAGACTTCCACGACTTCTGCCACGGGAGCGTTTTTCATCACCGAAGCGATGCCGTTGTTGCGGTTGCGCTCCGAAGCGTACATCTGGCTCTGGCCGATGATCTGGCCGTTGGTGGCTTTCAGGTTGAAATACGGCTTGCCGTTCTTTGCGACGAGTTTCTCGTAGCGCTCTTCGGTAGCGGAGTTCTTCTTCACAGATTCGACACCGTTGAGGCAGGCGGCCTTCGTCGTGTAGCCTTCGCTGGTGAGGATGACCTCGCCGTTCGAGGCCTTGAGATTGAACTGGAATTCGCCGTTCTTTCTCACGGAGATTTCAAATTTTGCCATAGCGTGAATTGTTTAAATGTATATACCCTACAAATATACAAATAATTGACAAATAATCCGAAAAGACGATTTTTAATTTTTACCAATACTCGGAGATGATATCTTTTGATGCCTCAGGAAAGGATGGAGGCCCGGAACAGATCTGTCGGCCATAAAAGCCCTATTATTTTATGGCCAGATGGCTATTTTAACTGGGTCGGCCATAATAAAGGCCGGTATTCATGGCCAGTAGCCCGTTTCGATAATTTCCCTTTCTTCCCTTTGCCCTCCAAAAACCGTATCATTCTAAAATAAAAAAAGAGGTGATACGCAGAACCAGTGCGTATCACCTTATTATTTTGTTTTAATCTGTGTCTTCCAATTGGAATATTGAATCAGTGGATTTACCAAAGTGTCGTGCGATTTTTAGGGCTAGGACCGTAGATGGAATGTATTTGCCAGATTCAATGGAATTGATTGTGTTTCGGCTAACCCCGATGGCATCTGCCAGTTGCTGCTGGGTGATGTTGAGGATTGCCCTCTCAACTTTTATGGTATTCTTCATGTTGTTTACTGCTTTTTTGACTTCCAGAGCAACCCTCTGAATAATATGTAATATAATATAGAAAGGAGAAAAGGAAGAATTATGAGAAACAACTCGCTAATAAAAGCACTTATGGTAGTGTCTGTGTTTGCGAAAATGAAATTAGGTTTCAGTTCCAGAACCAAACTCAGAATGATTAGGAGAATAAAAAACACATAAGCGGTAATACCGATGGCTTTTAGTCGATATGCGGAAATCATTTCGTCTTCTACTTTTTCCTTTGACAGAGAGATAAGAAATAATGAGACAAGCACTCCAATATGGGTTGTTTTAGCGAAGTACCAAGCTACATCAATGTTGTGAACGAACAGAGCTTTGATAACCACCACAAGTACGGAAAGGAGTAATAGACACCAGCCAATCTTTTGGCAAAGGTGTGGCATAAGAATACTTTTGTTGTTCATTGCGTGAGTTTTTTGGTTTTCTGTTGCAAAGGTAAGTATATTTTTCATAATAACAAGTAAACTTTGCAAAATTTCAAAAAAACTTGTCATAAAAGCTTGTTTTTATCCTTTTTTAGCTGTACCTTAGCTTTAGATAAAGAAAGGATATAGACCAATGAAGAAAGTAGTTATTTGAATACCGCCCGGAAGGATAACCTCCGGGCTCCGGGTACGAGAAAAGGCTCCCTTTCTGTGGCCAGTTCAAAATCACAAGTGAGGAGATACCAATTTGAGACGGAACTCCACCATCTGAAGGTCTTTGTTTCCCTTGTAAGCCCAGCCGATTGTTTAGGGGCATAGGGACTGTCCGTAGTGTAATACAAACAGAAACGATATTTTCCTGGCGGAGTGAATCTTCCAAAACTCGCTACCCAGGATGTTTTCTCTTGACCGGGGAATAAAGGCGGTTCCTCAACCCAATCCGTGTCAATATTTCCAACGTAATAACCGACGTATTCTCCCTCCTCCCATCGGGAAAGTGACCCCCAGAAATAGCCAGGAAGCCACTCTCCGTAGAGGGTATCCTGACTCTCATTTATAATTGAAAAAAATGGCCCCGGAAACTCGTCTCCTTTTCTTCCGTTTGTGTATAGGTACTTGATTTTGACTAAAGGGGAGGGGCGTAAACACTTGGTAATTGTGAAGAAACCCGAGGGAATGGAATCTTTACAACGCCAATCTGACAAATCCATAGGTTCCCGTCGAAAACGAACCATCGATTCTACAAGATACTCTTCACCCGTAAGACTGAAAATCTGTTCCAGTGACTCATTTTGGTTTGAGTCATTTACAAAAGTCGCTTCAAGCCGATATTCCCCAAGTTGATCCAAGGGGCAGACTATTTCCGTCTGCCTGCAGGAATCACTAAACAATAGGGATTCCGTCCCATCCGGTCGCAGCAATCTCAGTATCCCGTGTGAATCAGCAGGCAAATCCATGACAGAATAGTCAATATGCAAGTCACATTGCCCCCAGGCGGAAACACTGTGGGTAATTAATAATAATGAAACGAGAAGCAGTCGGGTCCACTTCATAACAAGCTGTTCTAATCGGGTAGTAACAACACCCCAATGGCCACTATAACAATTATGCTGCCAGTCGTGGTTGCAGCACAATTTTTGCAAGGCGTGAGGGCATCTGACAGCATTCCTGATGAAGCGAATGGTTCGCGGAGCGGGGTGGTGTGCAGGAGATTGAAGATGGAGGAAGGAATGCCATGAGAAAGACGGTTCATCTTTGTCTTTCGTCCCACGACGAAGTTTTGTTTCGCAACGAAACCGACCTGGCTGTCGGTTTCAATTGTTTTGCCGTCGCTGCCTTGACGACGGAGTCCCGTGCACTGGCCGAGGGCCGGATGTCAACGCACCATCATAGCATGGCGCAGTCAGACAACCCTCGGGAGTTGATGTTCCGCAACAGGAACGCGTATTCCCGCTATTTCAACACAAAATACAAACGAAAAGGAAGGCTGGGGGAAAAGCATTTCTTCCTGTTGGAGGTCGAAGGACTCTATCACACCCTGGCAGCGCTCAACTATGTCAATCGTCAGGGATTACACCATGGTCTGGCTGCGACGCCTTTCGACTATCCGCACTGTTCGGCCAACGCTTTTTTCCGAAAGCAGTTGGGGAAAGAAATAACGCACGAATCGCTTCCTTCATCAAAACGTTACCACTATCTGCCTTCAAACATCAGCCTTCCGGCTCAATACAGAATGGGTTCCTCCGGAATGTTGCTTCCGGAAGATATACTGGACACGGCTTATGTCGAAGAACTCTATATTTCCCCGAGGAATTTCGTGTTCCAGATGAACCGGCAGTCCGATGAGGAACGGGACCTTCAGGAACAGCGCAAGGAGAATGACACCGAGCCTGTCACGTTGAAAAGCATTGAGAACGGTGTTCCGGATTTTGACCCCCGCTTCACGCGTACCTTTGAACAGGGGAAAGTCAATTACGGCCGGATGACCGATTTGGAACTCTGCGGGTTGATCGACAATCAGGTCTTGCCGAACCTGTTCAGGAATCCTGAGGAGGCTTCTGTCTATGCGCTTCCGTTTTCCAAGCGGGCAAAGCTATACGACATCCTCTGGCAGAAGTATCTGGCTATGCGATACCAGCGGAAAGATTCGTTGTTCGGAGGCAAAACGATTACGGAAGCCCAACTCGCACGTTGTCTTTGCATGAAGTATGATTCGTCTCGATAAGGTATCTTTATTGCAGTACGAAACCAACAACACGGTTTAAATAGAAACGTGCTATGAAGCGTTCCTTGGTTTTCTTTGTTTTAGCTTTATTTCTGATGGCGGGACAGCTAGCGCGTGCCCAGTCCAAACAACAGATCATCGACTCCCTTCAACAAAGAATTGAAGAGTTACAGCATCAAGTAGACACAGCAACATTTATAACAGGTTTAGAAAAACTTGTCAATTATTTAGATTGGGAGTTTCGGGAGACAACGGATCGAGAGGCGTTTTTATCCCAGACTAAACCAAAGTTCCAAGGAGGCGATGCCAATACCTTTTCTGTCTGGGTAAACAAGCATCTACAACAACAATTCGATGAAAACAATGTACCCCTCGAAGGAAGAGTAACGCTATGCTTTACCGTTTCTGAAACCGGAGAGGTCACAAATGTCAAGGTTTTGCGAAGCGTACATCCAAAGCTGGATGAGGAAGCTGTCAGGGTCGTCTCCAGTTCGCCGAAATGGTTACCAGCAACCAGCAACGGTACACCTATTCGTACGGTATATACCTTCCCTGTTGTCTTCCAGGCACGTTAGTTCTGGCCACAGAATGAAGATTTGAGGCTGGTTTTCCATTCTGTGGCCGGATATACGGCGATTTGACTGAAAACAAGGCCACAGTATGAACGCTGCAGGGCGAATCTTCATTCTATGGCCTTGTTTCCGCCAACAGCTATCGCCCGCTCTGCCGGACTTTGATTTCGATGGGATGGATGGAGTCTTCTTTGTCATAGATGGCAAAGCATCCTTCCCGCGAGGTCTTTTCGTCGTTGGCGTTTACCGTGAGAGTTACCAATTGTTGATGGGGATTATCCGAGTTTTCACTTGCGACCTCCCAGGTCTTGACGGAGATCCATTGGGGACGGCGATTGGGATTCAAGGTCTTTCCAAAAGGAGGCTCAGTCGAGACGATATAAGTGGTTTCGTCGTAGAAGTCCGTCGAGCAATAAACCGGATAGTACGTCTGGAAGGTCACAGAAACTTCCGTAGCGTCTGCTGGCAGGGAGAATTCCGTTTGAGAGACGGTCATGGGGTTGCCTTGATTCTGAAAGATCTGGACCTGGACGGCCTCGTCTTCTGTGTAAATCGTCAGGACGGCTTCGCGACGTTCGGGCGTCGGATTCTCCGAACAGGACAAATGAAGTGTCGGATGGCCGTCGCCCAGTTTATTGCTTGGATTCGTGACGGTGCACCAGTCACAGTTAAGGGTGGCGGTGTAATCATTGTAGACGCCATGGAGGGTGACGCCACCACTGCCGCCTGTCCAATGGAAGCCAAAAGGATCGTTTCTCGTCGACAGATGACTTTCAGGGCTGAGCTCCCCTTGTTCACAGGAAAGGGCCACAAAAGAAAGCAGGCAACAAAACCATAAATAGTTGATCTTTTTCATAAGTTGTATCGATCAAAAAGTGAGTGTCTATCATAAAAGATACAATCCTTTTTGAAATGTTGAGTCGCTCCCGTCGTTTTTCCTGGGGATGTGTCCAGGCCTCTTTTTCTGAAATAGAAAAAGGGTATCCACAATAATCCTTGTTCAAGGGCAATCGGACACTGCCGGTCATGGACAATGGGACCTTAAAGGTGGCGTTGTCCTCGTCGGGACTCATAATAGGCTCTCCAAGGGCAAACGCTATGGACAACGCATTTCGTTTTAATACAGCCCACCCGCGTTTTCTGCAGATCCTGATTTTTACCAGACCCTGCTGGCAAAGATGGCGTAATGTATCGAATCGTCCAGCGTTTCAATTTAAGTATAAAAAGAGGTGACACGCCCAGGGTCGGATGTGTCACCTTATGCTTTTGTATTAAACTGCTTGACAAATGAGAAAAAGCAGATTCGTTTGTGCAAATACTATAGGTCAGGTAATGGTTCAAAACCTTCTGGAATCTCTTGAAGACCCGTGGGGGTTCTTTCAAAAGCACTGCCGATGGGCGAATCCAATAACGGGATTATGTCCATATCATAATTTGCGATGGTATTGACCTCGTAAATTTCAAAGTGACTGGCATCATCGGCGTACTCTTGGTCTTCGCTTCCTTCAAAAAATCTCCATCCGCTATCGGCTGGTTCATCACCCTCCTCCCGATACATATATCCAACTTTTCCTCCCTCTACGGTAATGCGGTCCGAGGCAATACAGTAACCCATAGGACCAATGAGCCTTTTAATCTGTTCTGCGGGTATGAAAAAATGTTTCATCTCTTAAATCGTCAGTGAAGGTAACTAATACAATGTGTTAATAAGATGTGGCTGCGTCTAAAACCTGTCTTTTCTTGGTGATGTGATGATGATGCCGCGTCGGATAATGCATTTGTCGTTCTGGTATGGTTTGCTCTCATCAATGTTGAGGTTCTTTAAGTAGGTGTAGGAAACGCCGAGTGTTTCTTTGGGCCAGTGGTCAGTCAACGCCTTTAAGTTGCCATAATAGTAGTGCCTTCCATCTATTTCAAGGTGGACGATAGCACGTTCTTGTTTCTTTGAATCAGCCATAAGCAAGGATTTTCGTAAAGGTAGCAAAGAGTTGCACATTTTCAAAATATGCAACAAATTATTTGTTAGAATACTTGGAAAAGATTTGGGCCCTGCGTGACATCATTCCAGACCCGAATTGTTACGGCCAAAAAACAGAGGGGATAGAGTGGAGGGAAAAGAATTACGCGCTTGTGCAGAGAGCCGTGACCTGGTCAATCAAGTTTGGTAAAAATGACTGGTCAATCTCAAAACAAATCTGGACATAACCATCGTAACTTGGTATTCCATCTTGTATCTCAACGGAAATATGCCCAATCTTATCAATAGTCAAACGAAGTGTATCATCACCAAGGGAAGATAAAACCGCTTGTCCTTTGAGATAGCGATTCATGGACTGCATAGCGTATAGGAAAGAGTGAATATCTCCTGGATTAAGTTCCCAAATGCGCTCTGAGAAGATAGACCTTTCGTAATGAGTGTATTTGATTTTTGCCAGATAATCCATCCCGTTTAAGTTTAATTCAGGTGCTTGAATTAGTTCGAAAAGGATAGATGCGTCGCTGTTGCAAATGGAGAAACGTTTCATACCTTGATATGGCTAAAATGCTATGTAAAGGTAATAAAATATCGAACCAAGAATTACAACAAAATGCTTGACATCATCTTCCAAGAAACCAAACACTTGGAGGGGCGAAAAAAAAGGAAGTCTTCCCACAATAGGGAAGACTTCGATTCAGTACCCGGAGCCGGGGTCGAACCGGCACAGCCTCGCGGCCACTGGTGTTTGAGACCAGCGCGTCTACCGATTCCGCCATCCGGGCAGACCGTAGAGGGTGCAAATGTATGGATTTTTGCGCAACTTTACAAATTTGCCTTGGCCCAGGCGTAGATCAGGAAATTGCGGTCGTTGTTCCAGGCTTCGCGATAGAGGCGGCCGACTTCGCCGAGCCAGGCTTGGGAGCGCTGCCCGTCGTCGCTGTGGCCCACGTCAGCCGTGCCGCCTGCCGCATAGTACATCTCCCGCGTCGTGGAGGAGATGCGCGCGTAGCGGCCCGTGTTGGGCTTGAGCTGGTCGTTCTTCAGGTTCAGATAGTATTCCAGCATCTCGTCGGTGGGATGCTTGTCGCGCGTCAGATAAGTGGAGTCGGCCACGTAAACGGTCACGCCGTCCTTGAATACGTAGGGTTCGTAGAATCCGGCGGTGTACATATCTTCATAGACGACACCGCTGACCGGGAACTGGGCGCCGCTCTGCCACTGGATGAAGGAGCAGGTCTGCTCGATCTTGGCCGGGTCGAGTTCTCCCGTGGCGTCGAATACCGCATTGACCACCCATTTGGCCAGCTGTTCGGGGGAAGGGTTCAGCATATAGACGAGACCTCTTTTCGGGGCGTGCAGATAGATGTCCTCGCCCGTATGGTATTCCCAGAGCTGGACGGGATAGCCTTCCCATCCGGGGAGATCGTCCCGCTCGCCCAGCAGGTTCTCGGCCATATAGGCGGCAGCGAGCACCTTTTCGCAGCGGGCGGTCAGCGATGCGAGCGAATCGCGGTAGTAGGCTTGGACAATCGGGTCGAGCTTCGGCCCGCGGGCGCAACCGGCCAGCAGGGCGGTTGCCAGGAGGATCAGACAAAAGCGTTTCATAAGATCAGGTCGGCCAGGACGCAGGCGGTGACGGCTTCGACCACGGGTGGGACGCGGAGTGCGAAGCACACGTCGTGCCGTCCGGGGACAGAAAAGCCGGTCATCCGGCCGTGGGTGAAATCGAAGGTTTGTTGGGTTTTGCGGATGCTGGACGTGGGTTTGACGGCCACGCGCAGCACGATGGGATTGCCGTTGGCGATGCCGCCGTTGATGCCGCCGGCGCCGTTGCGGGCGGTGTGTCCGGCCGCGTCGATGAAGGGGTCGTTGTGCTCGGAACCCTTCATCCGGGCAGCGGCGAAGCCATCGCCGAACTCCACGCCCCTGATACCGGGGATCGAGAAGAGGGCGTGCGAGAGGAGCGACTCGAGCGAATCGAAGAACGGCTCGCCCAGACCGACGGGGACGTCGGTACAGCGGCATTCGACGATGCCGCCGAGCGAGTCGCCCGCGAGGGCGGTTTCCTCGAGCAGCCGGTCAACGGCTGCCGCATCGTCGGTGGAGATGCCGCCTACTTCCGTCAGGCGGGCATGGACTGAGACGGGTGCGATGATTTTCTTGGCTACGACACCGGCTGCCACCAGCGGCAGTGTCATCCGGCCGGAGAACCAGCCGTCCCGCAGCGAACCGTACTTGCGCAACGCTACGAAGTCGGCGTGGCCGGGACGTGGGATATCGGTGAAGGCGGCATAATCGGCCTTGCGGTAGTTGCGGTTGGCGAAGGTGATGGTCAGCGTGCCGTCGCTTCCGCGCCGGTCGTCGATTTGGGGAAGGTCGTCTTCGATGCGCGGCGTGGTGCCCTTGGCGCCGCTTTTGCGCCGCAGCAGGTCGGCGACGAAGTCGCCGGCCGCGAGCGGCAGCGACGCCGGCACGCCGCTGAGCGTGACGCCTACCGATGGCGCGTGCGAAGCACCGAAGATTTCCAAACGGAAGCGTTGGCCGAATGTATCCATAGTCTTAGCGTTTGAGCTTTTCAAAGTTTTCGAGGAAGCCCGGGAACGACTTGGCGATGCAGTCCGTATCGTCGATCCGGACGGGTCCGTCGGCAAAGAGGGAGGCTACGAGCAGGGCCATGGCCAGGCGATGGTCGCCGTGCGAAGAGCAGGAAGCCTTCCACAACCGCCGGTTTTCCTCGCCGTAGATGGTCATCTCGCCGCCTGAGACCGTGGTTCTTACGCCCAGCTTGCCGAATTCTTCGGCGAAGCTTTCCGCCCGGTTGCTCTCCTTGTTCTTGAGCCGTCCGATACCGGAGATCACGCTCTCGCCGTGCGAGAAGGCTGCCAGGACAAAAAGTGGAGCGAACAGGTCGGGCGCATCGTTGATGTCGAAATAGAAAGGACAGAGAATCGAGCGGCGGACGGAAATCGTGTTCTTCTCGGGGTCACGGACGATATCGACGTGGTTCTGCCGGAGCAGTTCGAAGATCACGGCGTCGGACTGACGGGAAAGCAGGTCCAGCCCCCGAAGCGTAACCTCGCCGGCTACGGCGCCGGCGACCAGCAGCATGGCGGCCGCGCTCCAGTCGCGCTCCACTTCGAGTCCCAGCACGGGTGTGATGCGCTGCTGCGGATCGATGTACCAGGTCCGGTAATAGGAATCTTCCTCCTGTTTGTTCTTGTCGGCCAGTTCGGGGCAGTCGTAGCCCGTCAGGCCGAAGAACGAGGCGATATAGGTGGTCAGGTTGATATAGGGTTCGCTCGTAACGCCGGAGATGACCAGCGTGCTTTCGGAATCACACTGCGAGAGGGCCATCAGCATGCCTGAGATCATCTGCGAGCCTTTGCTACCGTCCACTTCCACCGCGCCGGCTTTGAGCCGGCCCCGGACGGTGACGGGCAGGTGGCTCCGGTCCGTAAAAGTGAGCCGGAGGCCCAGTTTGCGCAGCGCGGCGCGATGGTCGTCGACCTTGCGGCGCAGCAGGGTCTTTTCACCGCTGATTTCGATGGCTTCTTTCGTCAGACCGGCCAGTGGGATGCAGAGGCGGGCCAGCAGCCCCGATTCCCCTACGAACAGGCTGTTGTCGCGAACGCGGAGTCCGTCGTGCAGGATGTCCTGATGTCCCTCGATGGTGAGGATGGTGCCGTCAAGGGATACGTCGGCATACAGCGACTGCGCCACGCCGATAGCGGAAACGATGTCGTCGCAGAGCGTCACGCCGTAGAGTTTCGTGGTGCCGGTAGCCAGGGCGGCGAGCAGGATGGCGCGCTGGGCGTAGCTTTTGGAAGCGGGCAGTGCGGCTTCTCCCCGCAGCCTGAAGGCACTTTCCGGCAGAAGGTCGGCAACACAAGGCTGGCCGGAGGCAGTGGCGCCCTCCCGCGAAGGCGCGACGAAAAGGAAAGGGGCACCTTTTTCCAGGGCCTGGAAGCGCGAGTCGCGTCCGAGCGGTCCCATGGCGAAGGCCAGCAGCCTGCCAGGCTCGAAGCCGTCGTACAGGGCAAGGACCGTCGCTGCATCTTCCGGGCGGGTGGCCGTGGTGACGATCTTCACGATGTCGGCTCCTTCCCGCAGGGCCTGGGCGGCTATCTCCCGCAGCCGCGGGAGCGGCTCGGTATTCGTGTAGTTGTGCCAGGAAAGGATGATCCGGGTCCCGTGGTTCAGGGCCAGGTTCAGCAGCCATTGCTTGGAGTTTTCCGGGAAATCGAGCGGGATGTCCACGTAATCCGCGCCCGCGAGGATGGCTGCGGAGAGCTTTTCGGCAGCCTCTGCAACCTGGGAGGGCAGGGAAACGTGGCAGGTGGCGATCAGTTCGGCTTTCCGCTGGCAGGAGAAGATGTCCCGGATTTCGTCCGTATCGAAGTCACACTCGTCGAGCCGGACCTCCACGGCGGCTCCGGGCCGGGAGGCGGCCAGGAACTTGCACCAGTCTGCTCCGGTGTCTTTCAGGCTGTAACAGATTCTTCCCATAGCCTGGCAGTTCCGATGGCGGTCGGAAGCACATAACGGATCGTCTCGCCGGAGCGCTTCTTGTCCTGGAGGATGGCTTTGTGCAGTTCGGCTTCAGGGACAGGCGGCTCAACGGGCAGACCGCACGCCACGAAATCTTGGCGGATGCGCTCGGCATCTTCGGCCTGCAGCAGGCCTTTTTCACAGGCCATCCGGGCGGCCATCACGATGCCGATGGCCACGGCCTCGCCGTGCGCATAGCGGGAACTGCATTTTTCAATGGCGTGGCCGAAGGTGTGGCCCAGGTTGAGCAGGCGGCGTACGCCGTGGTCTTCCGGATCCTGTGATACAAAGTCCATCTTGATCTGGCCGGCCCGCCGCACGAGCCACTGCGGCACTTGCGGCCTTTCAGCCCGGAAAACCTCCACGGCCGATTCATAGGCGTGGCTGTCAGCCAGCAGGAAGGTCTTGAGCATCTCCGCGGCGCCGCAGCGAAGTTCCCGCAAAGGGAGTGTCTGCAGGAAATCCGTGTCAATCAACACGAATTCCGCCTGGCGGAACGTGCCGAGCATATTCTTGTAGCGGTCGAAGTTCACACCGTTCTTTCCGCCGATGGCCGCATCGACCTGTGCAAGCAGCGTAGTGGGCACAAGCCCGAATTTCACGCCCCGCTTGTAGATGGAAGCCACGAAACCCGTGATGTCGGTGGTGATGCCGCCGCCGACACCGATCAGGAAAGTGTCACGGTCCGCCTGAAGTTCCAGCAACTGCGTCACCAGCCGCTCTACCGTGGAGAGGGTCTTGTCCTGTTCGGAAGCCTGCACCCAGAGCACAGGACATCCCCAGGCCTCGAGGATGCCGCGGCCCTGGAACCAGCTGTCTGCAATCAGGATGGTTCCCGTCCGGGGAAACAGGTCGGCGACGCTGCCGTATGAGAGATTATTCTTCAATACTGCCGGCGACAATGTTGGCGATCCGTGCGCGGAGCTTGCCCGTGCCACCCTTGTCGGTCGGATGGACGCGGTGAGCCAGGATGATGACGGCTGTCTTGCTGTCGAGGTCCATGATGACGGAAGTTCCGGTGTAGCCGGTGTGGCAGATGGTGCGGGTGCGGCTGAAGAGGTCGCCGCGCAGGCCGGCCGCTTCACTGCGGTTGTCCCAGCCGAGGGCGCGACCGATCCACTCGTCGTTGTCGGCCGGTACGGTAGCCATGGTATTCACGGCCATCGGACTGAGGATGCGTTTGCCGTTCACGGCGCCGCCGTTCATGATGGCCGCGCAGATTACGGAAAGGTCCTCGCAGTTCGAGAACACGCCGGCGTTGCCCGAATTGCCGCCGTTGGCCAGGCGGGCCAGCGGGTCGTGCACCTCGCCGAGCAGGCATTTGCCGTCATCCTGCATTTCGGTCGGAGCCACGAGCGGCATCCATTCCGGATGGCGTTCCTTCGGCATGTAACCCGTATGCTTGAGGCCGAGCGCACCGAACACGTTCTTCTCGGCGTAGTCGCAGAGTTTCTCGCCCGTGATGTTCTGCAGGATGTTCTGCACCGTCACGAAGTTGAGGCAGCTGTACATATAGCCGGTTTTCGGACGGAAGTTGCGCTTGATCTCGTTAGCGATGTGCCAGATCAGCGAGTCGGGGCTGTTCACGCCAAAGCGCTCCAGATAAGAGGCGGTGGCGATGTAGGGAGCCAGACCGGAGGTATGCGTCATGACGTCCTGCACGGTGATATCCACCTTCTCGCCGGTGGCCGGATCGACCCAGGGCTTGAAGTCGGGGATGTACATGTCCACTTCATCGGTCAGGCGGACGTAGCCGTTCTCAATCAGCTGCATGAACGAGAGCGTGGTACCCACGCACTTGCTCACGGAAGCCAGGTCGAAGATGGTTTCCGGGGTCATCGGAATCGTGTCGGGAACCACCTGCTTGTTGCCGTAGGCCTTCAGGAACACGATCTTGTCGTCGCGCACCACGCTGACGACGCAGCCCGGAATGTTACCCTCTTCGATGGCCCGGGCCACCTCGCGGTCGATCTGGTTGAGCTTCGCGGAATTCATCCCCATCGATTCAGGGGTGACATGCTTTAGTGTGCCTTCCGGGACTTGCGCGGCACACGCCGCCACGAGCGCGACGGCGGCAATGAAAAACAGTATCCTTTTCATGATTTGCAAGAGATTTCGATGTCCGTCTTGCAAATATATAAAAAAAACCGGTCCCCGAAAAGGGAACCGGCTTTAAAGAAAAGTGTGTCGGAGGATTATTCCTCGCGACGGCCACGGCGCTCGCCACCACGGCGGTCGCCACGGTCACCGCGACGTTCGCCGCCACGGCGGTCGCCGCGCGGACGACGGTCGCCACCCCGGCGCTCGCCGGCTGCACCCTGTGCAGCAGCGGAAACACCGGCGTTCGGCGACAGGTCGCGTTTGCCGTACACTTCACCGTTGCAGATCCAGACCTTCACGCCGAGAACGCCGACCTTGGTGTGAGCCTCAGCCAGTGCGTAGTCGATATCGGCGCGGATGGTGTGGAGCGGGGTACGTCCTTCCTTGAACATTTCGCTACGGGCCATTTCGGCGCCGCCGACGCGGCCGCTGATCTGGACCTTGATGCCCTCGGCGCCCATACGCATGGTCGAAGCGACGGCCATCTTGATGGCGCGACGGTACGACACGCGGCCCTCGAGCTGACGTGCGATGTTGTTGGCGACGATGTTGGCGTCGACCTCGGGACGTTTGACCTCGAAGATGTTGATCTGGACATCTTTCTTGCAGATGTTCTTGAGCTCTTCCTTCAGCTTGTCGACTTCCGTGCCGCCCTTGCCGATGATGATACCCGGACGTGCGGTGTGGATGGTGACGGTGATGAGCTTCAGGGTGCGCTCGATGACGATCTTCGACAGGGATGCCTTGGCAAGGCGGGCGTTCAGGTACTCGCGGATCTTGGCGTCCTCGAGGATGCGGGTCGGATAGTCACCATACCAGTTGGAGTCCCAACCACGGATGATACCCAGACGGTTGCTGATCGGATTAGTCTTCTGTCCCATAATTATGCCTGCTCGGCCTCCTGTGCCGGTTCTTCTGCGGGTTTTTCATTCTTCGTTCCGACGATCACGGTCACGTGGTTCGAGCGCTTGCGGATGCGAGCGGCACGGCCCTGCGGCGCGGTGCGGATGCGTTTGAGCTGACGGCCGCCGTCGACCATGATGGTCTGGACGTAGACGTTGCCGTTCTCGAGTTCTTTGCGAGAGTCTTCGTTCTTTGCCTCCCAGTTGGCGATGGCGCTGCGCACCAGCTTCTCCAGGCGGACGGAAGCCTCTTTCTTTGAATAATGGAGAATATCCAAAGCGCGGTTGACTTCAACACCCCGGACCATATCGGCTACGAGCCGCATCTTGCGGGGGGAAGTGGGGACATCATTCAGCTTTGCAATCGCTGTGTGTCTCTTTATCTCTTTCAGCCTTTCGGCCATTTCTCTTTTACGAGCTCCCATTGTGTAGTCTCTTTTTTAATTTTTAACGGTTGCCGGAATGGCCCTTGAAGGTACGGGTCGGAGCGAATTCTCCGAGCTTGTGACCGACCATGTTCTCCGTGACGTAGACCGGAATAAACTTGGTACCGTTGTGGACGGCGATCGTGTGGCCTACGAAGTCAGGGGAGATCATGCTGGAGCGCGACCAGGTCTTGATGACTTCTTTCTTCATCGTGCCCTCGTTCATCGCGAGCACGCGTTTTTCCAGAGCTTCCTGGATATACGGACCTTTTCTAAGTGAACGACTCATAATCTTTTACAGTTTTATTCCGTTATTTCTTTCTTCTTTCAATGATGAACTTGCTGGAAGTCTTCTTGGGGTTACGAGTCTTGTAGCCCTTTGCAGGGAGGCCCTTGCGGGAACGCGGGTGACCGCCGGATGCACGGCCCTCGCCACCACCCATCGGGTGATCGACAGGGTTCATCACGACGCCGCGGTTGTGCGGCCTGCGGCCGAGCCAGCGCTTGCGGCCGGCTTTGCCGTGGCTTTCCAGGTTGTGGTCAGCATTGGATACGGTACCGACCGTGGCGCGGCAGGACACGAGAACCATACGGGTCTCACCCGAAGGGAGACGGAGGATGGCGTGGCCACCTTCACGGGCGGTCAGCTGGGCGAAAGTGCCCGCGCTGCGTGCCATCGCGCCACCGTTGCCGGGGCGGAGTTCGATGTTGTGCACGAGGGTACCGAGCGGAATTTCTGACAAAGGCAGAGCGTTGCCGATTTCAGGAGCTACTCCGGGGCCGGAAGCGATGGTCTGGCCGACCTTGATTCCGTTGGGAGCAATGATATAACGTTTCTCACCGTCACCGTAAACGACCAGCGCGATGCGGGCGCTGCGGTTCGGGTCGTACTCGATGGTCTTGACCACTGCGGTGTAGTTGTCCTTGTCACGAAGGAAGTCGATGACGCGGTACATCTTCTTGTGGCCGCCGCCGAGATAGCGCATCGTCATCTTGCCCTGGTTGTTGCGGCCGCCGGTTCCGCGGAGCGGACGGAGGAGGCTCTTCTCAGGGGTCGAGCAGGTAATCTCGTCGAATGCGCTGATTGCCTTATTTCTGGTACCGGGAGTCACCGGTTTGAACTTACGAATTGCCATGGCTTTCCTTAAATATTGCTATAGAAGTCAATCTTATCATCACCGGCCAGCGTGACAAACGCTTTCTTGTAGTGGTTTGTGCGGCCTGTCTGTAAACCGTTCTTCGTATAACGGCTCTTGCGTTTACCGTGGTAGTTCACCGTATTGACATCCTTTACCGAAACACCATACATCTGTTCTACCGCCTTCTTGATCTCAATCTTGTTGGCATCGCGGTCAACAAGAAAACCGTAACGGTTGAGCTTGTCGCCCAGGACCGTCATCTTCTCAGTTACGAGGGGTTTGATTAAAATTCCCATTGTCTGACAGTTTTATTTGCGTCTTTCAGCGATGATGTCCTGCACACCGTCGACCATCACCAGATGATTGGCATCCACGAGGGTATAGGTGTTGATTTCGTCAATGGTGATAACCTTGACTTCAGGAAGGTTGCGAGACGACAGGTAAATATTCTTGGAATTCTCAGGAAGCACGACGAGGGTCTTGCGGCCGTAGGCCTTCAGGTTCTCGAGGATCTTGATGAAATCCTTGGTCTTGGGGGCTTCCATTGCAAAGGGCTCGACCATCGTGATGGCGCCTTCCTTCGCCTTGTAAGACAGGGCGGAGAAGCGGGCGAGCTGCTTCAGCTTCTTGTTGAGCTTGAAGTTGTAATCACGCGGTTTGGGGCCGAAAGCGGTACCGCCGCCAACATAGATGTTGGACTTGATGCTGCCGTGGCGGGCACCTCCGCCGCCTTTCTGGCGACCCATCTTTTTGGTGGAGAAAGCGACTTCGCTGCGGTCCTTGGTCTTGTGGGTACCCTGGCGCTGGGCGGCAAGATACTGCTTGACGTCGAGATAGATTGCGTTGTCGTTGGGCTCGATGCCGAAAATGGTTTCGTCGAGTTCGACCTGCTTACCGGAAGCAGTGCCGTCAATTTTCAAAACATCCAGTTTCATAACGCTTAGTCCTCCAAAATTACATAAGATCCTTTGGCTCCGGGGACGGAACCCTTGACGATGACCAGATTGTTCTCAGGGATGACCTTGATGACCTCGAGGTTGAAGACCTTGACGCGGTCTCCGCCCATGTGGCCGGCCATGCGCATGCCTTTGAATACGCGCGAAGGCCAGGAGGATGCACCCATGGAACCGGGGTGACGGAGACGGTCGTCCTGACCGTGGGTCTGTCCGCCGACGCCCTGGAAGTGATGGCGTTTCACAACGCCCTGGAAACCTTTACCCTTCGAGATACCGGTAACGTCGATCCACTTGAGTTCCCGCTGGGTGAGGGATTCGAGCGTGATCTTGTCACCGAGCTTGAGCTCCATCGGGAAGTCGTTCTTGAACTCGACGAGCTTGCGCTTGGGAGTGGTCCCTGCCTTTTCAAAGTGCCCTTTCAGGGGCTTGCTGGCGTGCTTTTCTGAGATTTCGTCATAGGCAAGCTGTACAGCGGCGTAACCGTCTTTCTCAACTGTACGGATTTGCGTAACAACACACGGACCAGCCTCAATCACAGTGCATGGAAGATTTTTTCCCTCGGCACTGAACACGGAAGTCATTCCGATTTTCTTTCCAATAATACCAGGCATTTGGTGCTTAATTTGGTGTTTACTAATAAGTTAAATAGTCCTGCGCATTTTTCGCAGGGCTGCAAATGTACGGAGAATTATCCAAATGGCCAAACTTTTTTGTATTTTTGTAGTTATGAAACAGACACTTATGATTTTGCTGGCCGCGGCCTTCGTCGTGGCGGTTTCCTGCGGTAAAAATGAAAAACAGCCGGCGGCGGAAGCGCCGGCCGTCGCGGAAGCGGCGGCCGACGATCTCGCGGCGGTGGCCGGTGATGACCTCGCAGGAGCGATGTCGATGGACGACTACGAGCACAAGTTCCCCAAGGAGTGGCGCAACCACACAATCGAAGTGACGGGCCAGAAAGGCAAGGGCGAAGATGAACCGGACATCAAGGCCATTCTCGACGCCATCGTCGAAGTCTTCCCGCTGCCGATGCTCGTCCAATGGGGCAGAAACAATGCGGGTACCCCCGCTGCCGGAAACAAGAAAGCCGAAATCTACTGGGATCAGGACAACTTCTTCATCGGTGGCTGCTGGAAGGACCCGATGGGCAACTTCGACGATCATTTCGAACTCAAAGCCTGGCAGGTCAACATCGGCACCTGGCTGGTAGGTCTCAATTATCAGCCCCTTTGGGACGGCGACGACGGCGTCGGCGTCTACGGCAACCAGATTTTCTGGTGGTACGCCCCTAAAGGCGACGCGACCCTCTTCCCGATCGAATATGATGAAGACCACCCTCGCCTTCCCGATGACGGTGATCCCCATTTCGACCGCGAAGAAAACACCATCAGCTTCCCCGGCTCCCCCGACCCCGCCTCCGACCTCCTCCACTTCAACGGCTGGTGGTTCGTCCACTGGTAACCGTCACCCCCTTCCGGCATCTCCGACATCTCTGACGCCACCGGCGTGTCCGGTTCGACGGGCTTGACCGGGGAGCCTCTCCTCCCGCCAAACAGCCGCAACCTGATCGGCCCTACACGCTCTGTAGGGCCGTTTTTTTTGCGCCAAGCCCCGGTCTTGAACTGCCCCCTAAAAGTTGGACGGGTTATTGATTTGTTTTAGATAATTCTTCCTATAGTCGACGGGGCTCATTTTTAGTCTGGTCTTTATACGATCATGATTGTAATAATGGATATAGT
>Ga0208297_1001097_pt1 | contig 31908 bp, 33 predicted proteins | sample LMS_cellobiose_e_FD_187367 | JGI IMG/M metagenome (GOLD analysis project Ga0208297, IMG submission 187367) | Rumen-fistulated moose microbial communities from Alaska, USA - LMS_cellobiose_enrichment (SPAdes) (version 2) | ecosystem: Host-associated > Mammals > Digestive system > Stomach > Rumen... | reverse complement strand
ATCGTCGGCAACTCAAAGGAGGACTGAAAATGGACGATTTCTTCAACAAAAAACGGTGTGACAGATGCCACGGGCCGCTCGACGGCGGCTTCACGATGAGCCGCTTCAACACGGACACCATTTGCACGAAATGTGCCGGGGAGGAGCGTCAGCACCCCGACTACCGGATGGCGGCGGCCGCCGAGCTCGCGGCGGTGCGCTCCGGCGACCGTAACTTCCCCGGCATCGGCTGGCCCGGCAAAAACGGGAGGGTGAAACGATGAAACCGAAAACCAGCATCCGGGTGCGGCTGACCGGTCAGGACGGCAACATATTCCACTTGCTTGGCCTCGTCCAACAGGCTCTCCGCCGAGGCGGAAAGCCCGAACTGGCAAAAGAAATGACTGCCGCCGTCATGAGCAGCAAATCCTATGAAGAGGCTCTCGCAAAATTCATGGATTATGTGATTGTGGAATAATCTTCCGAAAAAATGCAATAAAGCACTTGCTTAACCCCGAACAAGTGCTTTGTTACCGACTCCGAACCACCACCGCCTCGCGGTACCGCCAAGCGCCCCGTCCGGAACCCGCCCGCAGACCGGGAAAAGTCTGCGACCTTCTTTCTTCGATTTTTCTTCCATATTCCACTTGCATTCCTTCAAATCCACGCTGTCCCGCATTATCCGGAAGAATTATCGTTATTTCTTCGATAAGTCATTGGCTATCAACATAAACCATGCTTAATTAAGGGGTGTCGCAGGATATGGAACCTGAACATAGACAAGGAGATGCGAAAATGAGAAAACAAAAATCGAAGGTCGGGATCAGCCCGAAGAACACCATCGCCAACGCCCAGGAAGCCAGGGCAATCGCAAAACAGATCATCGCGGAGATCGACGGCGGAGCCAGCGCCCTGGAATGCATGGAACAGGAGACGAAGTATGCAAGTCAGATCACCACCTACCGCGTCAACCCCGAAACACGCAACTGCGAGGACATCCGCCGTGAATGCAACATCAAACGGGTCAGCCCGCTGACGGTCACGGTGGAGGTCCAGTACGGCCGAGTCATCATTGAGGTGACCTACCTCGCCGAAGGCTGGATGGACAGGAAGGAAATCCTCGCGAAGATGACCCTCTACGCCCGATGGGAGAACGACTGGTACGTCTGGGAACATGCCGCCGAAAACGGCAATCCCGAAGCCCCATACGCCAGAGTCTACGTGAGCGAACTGTAACGGAAAACGACGTCGGAGCCGGAGACCCCGGCTCCGGCAAAGGAGCAAAATGAGAGCAATATTTATCGATGCGGTCAACCGAAAGGTTGAGGAAGTTCAGATCGAAAATGACCTGAAAGCGTTTTATGCCAAGATCGGGTGCGAGATGATTCAGCTCGTGCCGCTCGGCGGAACCCATCTCGCAATAGTCGATGAGGAGGGGCGCTTGCGGAACTGGAAGGTCGGATTCCGGTTCCCGAGATCCCAGGGTATCGCCGGAAACGCCCTGATCGTATGCGAGGACGATGATGGCGATTTCACGGACGCCAAAGCCCCGGTCGAGCTGTTCCAGCTCTGCACACAGTTCCTCGACCTGACAAAAACACCGCTCCCGCCACCGGCATTCGGAGTCGCCTTCATCACGGACATGACTCCGGCAGGCATTGAGAAGGCGCGGGCCGAGGCGCTGCGGGACTTGGAACGGCATCGCTGATCCGCAGCATCCTCACCGGATTATGCAAGTCATAGTCCGGTTTTTCTTTCGTTTTTTTCGCATTTCTCTGGCAGCATGGATAAAACACTATGCAAGTCGAATTTCGAGAAAAAATCAAACTTTTTTCGTGAGCATCGCTTTCAGAAAAATCCAGTCGAAAATCGAATAAAAAGCGGAAATATCGATTTATTTTTATGAGGCTCGGCACGAAGTCAGCGCATAAAATTATGCCCACTGCGGCTCGGAAACGGCCCGCTGTCCGCTTATTCGGGGTCGGGTCGCATCGGCCTGTTCGCAGTCAAACGCCAGCCCCGCGACAGGCGGCTTTCCGGGCCGACAAAGGCATAGCGCAAAACGCCGCGTCCGGGGAGCCGATTTTTGCCTGCCGGGGAGCCGCCGCCCCGGCGTGAAGAAAGTTGCATAATTCTTTGGAATAAGGAGGTTATTGATTGGATTAACAGAAACTTCACGCTTAATTAAGGGGCGAGCGAGGTAATAGCGCTCCTCAGAGAAATCACAAAATCAACTGAAAGGGCATCACCATGCAGACTGAAATCCAGAAACTCATCGACCATCCCGAAGCCATCCGCAAGGCGCTCAACACCGACCAGCTCGACCGGCTGATCAGCGATGTCACCGCCATCTGGGGGCAGACCATCACCATGCGCTACCGTGTCAGCGAGGGACGATCCGAGCCCCGCTTCGAGGCCGAATCCGAGCAGGATCTCGTCGCCTCCTCCGGCATATTCAGCCGGGTGCTGATCAAGTGCCGGATCGACACCTTCGGTTCGGAAATCACCTACACCCAGGAGGACGGCTTCAGTGTCTGGTTCACCCTTCACCTGAGCTACCAGCACTTCGAGGGCGGCGAAAACGGCATGAACATCGCCCGCTTCCGGTTCAAAAACGGGGAATGGACGATGGGGCACTATAAAGACGAAAACCGGAGGGATGGAAGATGACTGACGCCGATGGCGGCCGCGAGGCCGCCCGGCCATGAAAAACCAAAAGGAAAGTGAGGCAAACATGACAAATACGGTTTTGATCGAACAATCCGGAAAAAACATCAAACTTGCCGAAGCCGTCGTGCTGACGATGCTGTTCGCCAGCATCGCAGCCGGGCTGGGCGGGATGTATCTCTCGCTCACGCTGGGGATCGCAATGTTCATCCTCGCCGGGATCGCGCTGGTCGGCTTTATGTCCGTCCGCGTCTGGCGCTGGTGGAATCACGGATAATGCGAAGGGAGGATATTATGTGCGAACACTGCATCGACTGTTTCTTCCGGGACGAGGAGGACGGCAAGGAGCTCTGCTTTCTCAATCCCGACCAGCCGGTCGAGGTCAATTACTCCGATCCGGCATGTGAGCACTTCGAACTGAGCGATACGGCGGCCGCAGAGCAGCGTAAGGCCCCCGGCGAACTGTAATCGGCTTGCTCCCGTCCCGCCTCAGCAACAGGATTTCGTAAAGATTATCCACGCTTCGAAATCTGCGTTTTTTGTTGATTCTGAAACAACATTGCTGAAATTTACCATGTTTTCAAATTGATTTTTAACATTTGGAGCAGTATATTATGATGGGTTTATGTGTCGTATTTCTCCTTGAGGAGGATGCATGAACCGGAAAATTTCGGTGCAGGAGAATTCAATATGGCAGACAACACGGCCAATATCGGCTTTGAAAAAGAGATCTGGGATGCGGCCTGTATTCTGCGTGGCAACATGGATGCCGCCGAATACAAACAGGTGGTGCTTGGCCTTATCTTCTTGAAATACATATCGGACAAGTTCGATGCAAAGTATCAGGAACTTGTGGAAGAAGGCGAAGGGATGGAGGAAGACCGCGACGAATACGCGGCCGAGAATATTTTCTTTGTTCCCCCGGAGGCGCGCTGGAAGATTGTGGCAGACAAGGCACATTCCCCGGATATCGGTACCGCCATCGACAATGCGATGACCTTGATTGAAAAGGAGAATCCACGCCTCAAGGGGATTCTTCCGAAGAATTTTGCCCGCCCTGAGTTGGACAAGCGCCGCCTGGGCAATGTAGTTGACCTCTTCACCAATATCCGCATGAAAGAACACGGGGACACCCGTGATATCCTTGGCCGGACCTATGAATACTGCCTTGCGATGTTCGCCGAGCAGGAGGGCAAGAAGGGCGGCGAATTCTTCACACCGGCCTGTGTAGTGCGGACTCTGGTGGAGATCCTCAAGCCGTTTAATGGGCGCGTTTATGACCCGTGCTGCGGTTCGGGCGGAATGTTCGTGCAATCGGCGAAGTTCATTCAGAACCATCAGGGGAATATCAACAACATCTCCGTCTATGGGCAGGACTCCAACCCGACGACCTGGAAGATGGCGCAAATGAATCTTGCCATCCGGGGCATTGAGGCCAATCTGGGACAGTTCAACGCCGACACCTTCTTCAACGACTGTCATCCGGTCTTGAAAGCGGATTATGTCATGGCCAATCCTCCGTTCAACCTCTCCGACTGGGGAGCCGACCGTCTGGCGGAAGACCAGCGCTGGAAATACGGCGTCCCACCATCGGGGAATGCCAACTTCGCCTGGCTGCAGCACATGATTTATCACCTTGCCCCCAACGGTAAAATCGGCATGGTGCTGGCCAACGGGTCGCTCTCCAGCCAGACCGGCGGCGAAGGTGACATCCGCCGCAAAATCATTGAAGACGATCTGGTCTCCTGCATCATCGCGATGCCGACGCAACTCTTCTACACAACGCAAATCCCCGTCTCTCTCTGGTTCCTCTCCCGAAACAAGAAGCAGAAGAACAAGACCTGCTTCATCGATGCCCGCAAAATGGGAACGATGGTCACCCGCCGTTTGCGCGAAATGACCGATGATGACATCGCCAGAGTCGCCCAGACTTTTGACGCATATGAAAATGGAACACTGGAAAACGTGAAGGGGTTCTGCGCTGTCGCCACCACCGAGGAGATTGCAAAGCAGGACTACATCCTTACGCCGGGACGCTATGTCGGCATCGAAGAGCAGACTGATGATGGCGAGCCTTTTGATGAAAAGATGGCGCGACTGACCGGAGAGCTTTCGGAACTTTTCGCCAAGTCTCATGAACTCGAAGCACAGATCAAAAAGAATCTGAAAGCCATCGGCTTTGAGGTGAAGTAAATGCCTTATAATGCTCCTAAAAAATTCCAACCGTTTGAACTCGGACAAATCTGTTCTCGATTAAGCAGTGGCAAGGGAATTTCGGCTGAAGAAATAAGTGATAAAGGGACATTCCCTGTATACGGGGGGAATGGATTGCGTGGATATTCAGAAAAGAAGAATTTTGAGGGACAGTGTGCCATAGTTGGCAGGCAGGGGGCTTTTTGTGGCAATGTTCGTTATTTTTCAGGAGAAGCATACATGACAGAACATGCAATTGTTGTGTGTGCAAATGAAAAAAGTGATACTCGATATTTATCCTATGTATTAGGAACTATGGCGTTAGGTCGATTATCCGGACAATCGGCACAGCCGGGGTTATCTGTTAAGACGTTATCAAAACAAATTATCCTGTTACCTGATGTTAATACCCAAAGGCGAATCGCAAGCCTCCTCGCTCTCTTTGACGAAAAAATCGCTCTCAATGCTCAAATAAACCAAAATTTGGAGAAACGAGCGGCATGAAGCACTGGATCATGACAATCTGCCTTCTTGGCCTTGCTCTTACAAACCAAAATTTGGAAGCCCAGGCGCAGGCGATCTTCAAATCCTGGTTCGTGGACTTCGAGCCGTTTGGAGGGGCGCTTCCGGATGGATGGCAGGAGACTCGTTTGTCTCAAATAGCAGATTTCGTCGGTGGGTATTCGTATAAGGGAAACGAACTCCGGGCTTCTGATTGCGCGATGGCTACAATCAAAAACTTTGACAGAAATGGCGGTTTTAAGCTGGATGGGTTCAAGGAAATTGTTCCCTCGGAAAAACTCAAGGCCGAACAGCAAGTTGATTTGTTCGACATTTTAGTCGCCCACACGGATTTGACACAAAATGCCGAAGTTATTGGTAATGCAGAAATCATACTGTCGACAGGAGGCTATAGAAAACTGATTATGTCTATGGATTTGGTAAAAGTTATCCCCAAGTCAGGCATCTCCAGATTTCTTTTGGCTTCTTTGCTCAATTCTCCGCAATTCAAAGCTCATGCATTGGGATATGTCAATGGGACGACCGTGTTACACATGAGTAAGAAAGCATTGCCGGAATACAGTTTTTATTTCCCTGAGGACTGGTCGTCACTCGACAACATTGTCGCAGTTTTTGAGCAAACATATCGTAAGATGTCTCAAACGATAGAGGAATCAACTCGACTTGCATCTCTTCGCGACACTTTGTTGCCGAAACTGATGTCGGGGGAGATCGACGTGTCGGATGTAGAGGTGTAAATCGCAATTTTCCATAGTATCCTGGTTTGATGCCACTTTTCCATAGATATCATCCAATCAGGAGAAAAACAATGAAAGAGAAATTGATGAAGGAAATCCAGCAAAAGATGAACACTTACCTGAACGAGCGGCAGCGGGAACAGCTGACGGCTGTCCTGCACGGTTGCTTTCAGGGGTATAGTGTGGCTTTGTCTGGGAAAAAACAGCAGGCAGATGAGGCAAAGGCTGAGAATTTCCGGCTGCTGGAACAATTCATTGCCGCTAAGCGCATTGAGGGATGCTCCGAAAAGACCATCCACTATTACGAAGAGACCATCAAGGACTTGTTGGGCAAAACGGAAAAGAGCGTCCGGGAAGTCATTACCGAGGATTTGCGTTCTTATCTGACGGCATATCAGGATGAAAGATCGGCCGGCAAGGTCACGATAGATAACATCCGCCGCATCCTCTCCAGTTTCTTCTCGTGGCTGGAAGACGAGGACTACATCGTGAAAAGCCCTGTCCGCCGTATCCACAAAATCAAGACCGCCAAAATCATCAAAGAGGCCTTCACGGACGAGAGCATTGAAATTTTGCGGGACACCTGCTCGGAAATCCGCAATCTTGCCATTGTGGAACTGCTGGATTCGTCGGGGATGCGTGTCGGAGAGATGGTGAAACTTAACCGCGATGATATCAATTTCAATGAACGCTCCTGCATTGTGTTCGGCAAGGGCAGCAGCGAGCGTGAGGTGTATTTCGACGCCAAGACCAAGCTGCATCTGCAGGAATACCTTGAATCCCGCAAGGATGACAATCCCGCCCTGTTCGTTTCCCTGCGAGCCCCCCACACCCGGCTGGATATCGGCGGGGTGGAGTATATGCTTCGCAAACTTGGCCGAGAGGCGGAAGTGAACAATGTTCATCCACACCGCTTCCGGCGGACTCTGGCTACGCGAGCCATCGACAAGGGGATGCCCATCGAGCAAGTGCAGCGTCTGCTCGGTCACAAGAAGATAGACACAACGATGTGCTATGCGCTGGTCAATCAGAACAATGTAAAAAATGCTCACCGGAGGTATGTCGGATGATCACGCCATGGCCAGAAAGCAAAATATCGGATGTCGCAACAATGATAGACTATCGGGGGAAAACACCTCAAAAATCTACGTCTGGGATTCCGTTAATAACGGCTAAAATAATCAAAAATGGTATTATTCTGCCTGCAAGCGAGTTTATTTCGGAAGAAAAATATACTTCTTGGATGACACGAGGGTATCCGCAAACCGGTGATGTCGTTATGACCACTGAAGCCCCATTGGGAGAAGTGGCTCAAATACAAGACCCCCATGTCGCACTTGCGCAAAGAGTTATTACCATTCGAGGGAAGAAAGATTGCCTTGACAATGGCTATTTGAAATATTTTTTGCAATCAACTGAAGGTCAGGGCCGTCTTCACGCAAGAGAGTCTGGAACAACCGTTACCGGAATAAAAGCTGCGGAATTGCGTGAGATTTTAATACCACTCCCTCAAATGGATACTCAACGTAAAATTGCGAAAGTTTTAGCTGGTCTTGATGATAAAATTCAAAAAAATGCTCAGATAAACCAAAATTTGGAAGCGCAGGCACAGGCGATCTTCAAATCCTGGTTCGTGGATTTCGATCCGTTCCGGAACGGTAAGTTTGTGGATTCTGAACTCGGACCTATTCCTGTGGGGTGGCGGAGCGGGACACTCAAAGAGATGCTTGACATCAGATATGGGAAAGACCACAAAAGGCTTTCTGATGGCACAATTCCCGTTTATGGTTCCGGAGGGCTTATGCGTTTGGCTGATAAGGCACTGTATTCTGGAGAGTCTGTCTTGATTCCACGCAAAGGGACTTTGAACAATGTGATGCGTGTGTCTGGAGATTTTTGGACTGTTGACACGATGTTCTATTCAGTCCCAAAATGCAAAGGAGCAATCAAGTTTGCGTTTCATATTCTACGCAATATGGATTTGGCATCTATGAATAGCGGTTCAGCGGTTCCCAGCATGACAACTGACATTCTTAACGCGATAGATATCGTTATCCCACCCCAAAGTGTACTTGCTTCTTTTGAAGGGACAACCAATGCACTTTGGAATCTTTATGGAGCAAATTTACAAGAATCCAATCGCCTTGCTGCTCTTCGTGACACCCTGCTGCCGAAACTGATGTCCGGGGAGATCGACGTGTCGGAGATAGAGGTGTAAATCGCAATTTAGCGGAGCAGACTATGCCATATACGGAATCAAATTACGAGAACGCGATCATCCAGCAGATGCAGCAGCTGGATTACGATTATGTCTATGGCCCCGACGTTGAGCGGGACTATGGAGACCCTCTGTATTCAGATGTTCTGGATGCGAGCATTCGGCGCATCAATCCCGGCGTCTGCGAACCAGCTATTGTGGAGGCGTTGTACAAGCTGCGGAACATTGAGAACGGACCTCTGGTATTCCGAAACGCCGTCTTCATGGACTATTTGCAGAACGGGATCGACGTCTCCTACACGGAGAACGGCGAGGAGAAGTCGACCCGTGTACAGCTGGTCGATTACGCCAACACTGGCCGCAATTCCTTCATCCTCTCCAATCAGTGGACTTTTGTGGAGAAATCTGAGAAGCGGGCTGATTGCGTCATCTTTGTCAACGGACTTCCATTGGTAATGATAGAGCTGAAATCGCCGTCACGGGAGGAGACCGACGCATCCGAGGCGTACCGTCAGTTCCGCAACTATATGCAGGAGATCCCGTCAATATTCGTCTATAACGCCATTCTGGTGATGAGCGACATGGCGGAGACCAAGGCAGGGACGATCACCTCTTCCGAAGACCGCTTCATGATGTGGAAGACTGTGGACGGGGACTACGAAAGCACACAGTTTGCCGACTGGAGCACCCTTTTTCAGGGGATGTTCGCAAAGGAACGGCTGCTGGACATCGTGAAGAACTTCATCTGCTTTTCACACGAGCAGAATGCCGATGCCAAGATTCTCGCCGGGTATCATCAATATTTCGCCGTTCGGAAAGCAATCGAGTCCACCGTGAAGGCGACTGGGAAAGACGGCAAAGGCGGCGTTTTCTGGCACACGCAGGGCAGCGGCAAGTCGCTTTCAATGGTCTTTTATGCCCAGCTGCTCCAGGAGGCACTGAACAGTCCGACCATCGTGGTCATCACAGACCGAAACGACCTCGACAATCAGCTCTACGGGCAGTTTGCCAAGTGTCAGGATTTCCTGCGGCAGGAGCCGCAGCAGGCGGAAAGCCGCGAAGATTTGCGACAGAGGCTGCTTAACCGCGAAGCAAACGGCATCATCTTTACCACGATGCAGAAATTTGAGGAATCCTCGGAGGCACTTTCCCTGCGCCACAACATCGTGGTCATGGCGGACGAGGCGCACCGGGGACAGTATGGCTTCGAGCGTGTTGATGCCCAGACGGGGAAAATCACCAAAGGGATCGCCCAAATCATCCATGACAGCCTTCCCAATGCAACCTTCATCGGATTCACTGGGACGCCCATTGCTCTGCGGGACCGCAACACCCGCGAGGTATTCGGCGATTACATTGACATCTATGATATGACGCAGGCAGTGGAGGACGGAGCCACTCGTCCAGTATTCTATGAAAGCCGTGTCATCCATCTGAATCTGGACGAGGCGGTATTGAAGGACATCGACCGCGAATACGATCTTATCGCGGAACAAGCCGAACCCTATGCAGTGGAGAAGAGCAAGAAGGAACTTGGCAGGATGGAGAGCATCCTGGGAGCTCCTCAGACCATCGATGCTCTCTGCACCGACATTCTCCACCATTATGAGGACTACCGGCAGCATGAACTGACCGGCAAGGCAATGATTGTGGCCTATTCGCGTCCAATCGCCCTTTCCATCTATCACAGATTGCTGGAGATGCGGCCATCTTGGACGGAAAAATTGGCTGTAGTCATGACTTCATCCAACAATGACCCGGAGGAATGGCGCACCATCATCGGCAATAAGCGCCATAAAGAGGAGCTGGCGAAGCGCTTCAAAGACAATGATGACCCTCTGAAAATCGCCATCGTGGTGGATATGTGGCTGACAGGCTTCGATGTGCCATCGCTGGCCACGATGTACGTTTATAAGCCAATGGAGGGACACAACCTGATGCAGGCCATTGCCCGCGTGAACCGTGTCTTCCAGAACAAAGAGGGCGGGCTCATCGTTGATTATGTCGGCATCGCGAGGGCTTTGAAGCAGGCCATGTCCGATTATACGGGACGCGACCGTGCGAACTATGGGGATATGGACATCGGCACAAGAGCCTACCCGAAATTCCAAGAGAAACTGGAGGTTTGCCAGAATCTTTTCCACGGCTTCGACTATTCCAAATTTATTGAGGGAAGCGATTTTGAACGAGCCCATCTCATCACTGGTGGCGTCAATTTCATTTCTGACGCCCACGAGGAAAAACGCAAAGAGAACTTCATCAAGGAAAGCATGATGCTGCGCCAGGCACTATCACTTTGTCGCAGTATCGTACCATCGAAGCAGCGACTGGAGGCCGCGTTCTTTGAGGCCGTTCGAACGATGGTTACACGCATCTCCGGGGGCGGCAGGAAACTCTCCCTCAAGGAAATCAACGAACGCATAAACGAACTTCTCAAACAAAGCATTAAGAGCCAGGGCGTCATAAACCTCTTCGCGGATATCAAGAAAGAGTTCTCGCTCTTCGATCCGAAATTTCTGGAAGAGATAGCCCGTATGAAGGAAAAGAATCTGGCAATAGAGTTGCTCAAGAAACTCATTGCGGAGCAAGTCTCTGTATATCGCCGCAGCAATGTTGTGAAGTCGGAGAAATTCTCGGAGATGCTTCAACGGGCAATGAATGCTTACCTCAACGGAATGCTGACCAACGAGGAGGTTATCGAAGAACTGCTGAAAATCGCCCGCGAAATCATGGACGCACAACAGGCGGGGGAGCAGACGGGACTGACGCAAGAGGAGATTGCCTTCTATGATGCAATCACAAAACCGCAGGCAGTGAAGGACTTTTATACAAATGACGAACTGGTGGAGATGACCCGTGAACTGACGGATATGCTCCGCCGCAACAAGACCATCGACTGGCAGAAAAAGGAGTCCGCCCGAGCAAATATGCGCCGACTGGTCAAACGCCTCCTGAAACGCCACAAATATCCGCCAGAGGGACAGGAGGAAGCATTGGAGACGGTCATTCGGCAATGCGAGAACTGGACAGACTTTTCTGAGGAGACAAAATAATGAATGTCGGCAAAAGCAATATCTACGAATTGTTCAACGGAACAAAACAATATGTCATTCCCAGTTACCAGCGTCCATACAGCTGGCGTGAAAAGGAGTGCGAACGCCTTTGGAAAGACATCGTCGAAATGGAGCGGAAGCAACGGCCGAGCCATTTTGTCGGATCTATTGTGAACATCGCCGAATCAGCAATGCCGACCGGTGTTCAGACCTTTATGGTGATTGACGGTCAACAGCGAATGACCACGTTGTCCTTGCTTCTCATGGCATTGCGTGATTATCTGATCGAAACCCCCGAAGACAAAAGCGTAAACTTTCTCCTACTGAATGCCGAATGTCTCGTGAATGAACACCGTGATGGTGCAGAGCGCTATAAAATCATTCCCATCCAATCGGATCGGGCAATTTATGAGACAATTGTTGACGAGAAAGATAAAGATGACCTTCTCGCGGGTTCCCATCTTCTCCTGAATTACAATTTTTTTATGGAGCGTATTGCCGCAGGCGAACTCAAACCAGTAGAAATCAACAATGCGATGAAGAAACTTCTGATCGTAAACATTACGCTGGATCGTGACCATGACGACCCGCAGTTGATATTTGAGAGTTTGAATTCGACTGGCGTCGACTTGACGCAGTCCGATTTGATACGCAACTTTGTACTGATGGGGCTTCCAGTACGTTTGCAGACCAAAATCTACAAAGACTACTGGTCGCCAATGGAGACACTTTTCCGCTATGACGCACGTGAGGATATGGACCATTTCTTCCGCGATTATCTCACTCTTGTCCAGTCGGACATTCCAAAAGAGAGTCAGATATACGAAACTTTCAAGAGAATGGTGGCGGACAGTCAAATCCAGACAGAAGACCTCTGCAAGGAACTGTTTCGCTATGCCAAACTATATACACGCATGATTTACGCGAAGAGCGGCAATGCGGATCTGGACTGTGTTTTTAAGGAGATAAGCAATTTGCGGATGGAGGTGGCCTATCCATTTCTGTTACGGGTGTATGCTGACTATGAGGATAATGTCATTTCGCAATCTGTCTTCGAGGAAATTCTGCGGATGGCCGAAAGCTATGTGTTCAGGCGTCGTGTCTGCGGAATCCCGGCAAACTCCCACAACAAGACATTTTCAAGGCTTTATGGTGTTATCAAAAAGGAGGATTACTTAAATTCCATCCGGGCATTTTTCCTGCTTTGCGAAGACTACAAAGAATTTCCAGATGATGCAACATTTAAGAAGGCCTTTATCGAGCGCAATATCTACAAGTTGAGCAATCGAGGGTGTCACTATGTTCTGTCCCGCCTTCAGAATTTCGGTTCAAAATCCCCTGTGGATATATCTAACTTGACCATTGAGCACATCATGCCCGAGAACAAGAAACTTTCCCAGGAATGGAAGCAAATGCTCGGTCCAAACTGGGAGGATGTTCATACTCGACTGCTTCATACCATTGGCAATCTGACCTTGACAGCCTACAACTCGGAAATGAGTGATCGCCCATTCGCCGAAAAAATGGAGATGGAGGGGGGCTTCAAACAGAGTGCGCTGAAACTCAACTCATTCGTGGTACAATGCTCCCAATGGACGGAAAAGGAAATCAGCTCCCGTGCAGAGGAAATTGCTGAGTTTGCAGCAACCAAGGTCTGGCCGAGACCGACACTCTCGGAAAGTGAGATTTCGCCATACCGACCTCAAAAGAAAGATGAGGGGCAGTATAAGCTGGAATCATACGAATGGAATCAGTATACAAGGATGCTCTTCGATAAACTAAATGCCAGCATACTCAGCCTTTCCACCGACATTCGCAGGGAATGTAAGAAACTCTATATAGCCTTCAAATATGACACGAATTTCGTGGATGTCATGGTGCAGAAAGAAAGACTGCGGCTTGCCATCAATGCAAAAATTGAGCAGATAAACGACCCCAAGAGGATTTGCCGTGATGTCGCCGGAAAAGGACGTTGGGGCAACGGGGATGTTGAGGTTTTTCTCACAAGTCTCGCGGAACTTGATGATGTAATGGCAATCATCACGCAGGCATTGGATTTGCAGATGGACTGAACAATCAAGTGTTTTCAGGAGAAATTCTGAGAAAAATTGGAAAGGAGGCAAACATGCTGGACACGATACTCGGGGCGATGATCGGCGTTGCGCTGGCATCGGACGGGATCACGGTCAAGACCGTTGACCTGCACGAGAAAGCACAGATCGACAAGGTGCTGGAGATCGCCAACACGATCAATTTCCTCGGCCGGACGCTTCCTGCCGATACCGATATAACCGCTTCCGTGATCGAACTGAAAGCGCAGTTCGACCAGATCGACGGGAATGCGATAAAAGATCCGGTCGGCCGCGCGAATTACGATGCTGTGAAAACATTCTTTGACACCCACCTTGGATGATCGTTCCCATGAGACTTCTCTGCCTTTCAGACCTGCATTTGCGCTCGGAAGCGGTGGTCAAGGCCATTGACCGGAACCGGCTGTCGCCGTTTCTGGCGCAAATCGCTGCGACTGTGGCCGAGGTTTCCCCGGATGCCGTTGTGGTGACGGGGGACACCGTTTCCCCGGCCCAAGTGCGCCTGCTTTCCGCAACACTGCGGACGTTCATCCCGGACGATCTGCCGGTGGTCGCCACGCTGGGGAATCACGAGTTCTGGGGCCGCACCTTCGAGGACACGCTGGCGAAGCTGAAGGAGCAGACGCTGGCTGACCCGAACATCTTTTACCTTGACCTGATCGGCGCGGTCGAACTCGACGGAGTGAACTTTGTCGGCGGGACGCTGTTCTTCGACGGCTCAATGCGGATTCGGGAGAACCAGCGGATCGACCAGTGGGACGGCTGGCAGGACTGGCGCATCGTCGACATCGAATCCCGGTATATGGAATTCAACGCATATTACGTCGACATGATCCGGGCGAAGATGAAACCTGGGATGCCGACCGCTCTTTGCACACATCACGTCCCGCACGTCCGGCTGAACGGGCACGAGCCGAGCCACTACAGCTTCTACACCGGCGTGAAGGATCTGGTCCACGAGTTGCCCTTCGACCCGATGTATAACAATTACCTGATTTGCGGACACACACATCGCCGGGTGATCGGCGAGGTCGTCCCAGGATTCATGGGCGTGAACGTCGGCAGCGACTACGACGAGCTGAAGACCTTTACCCTGGATATGTGATGACTGCGAGATAAAATGAAGATACTGCTTGTAAGCGACACACACGGAACGAACATAGAACTGATCTCCGCATACGCAGAGGAGATGAAGGCGGACATTTGCATTCACGCCGGGGATTTCGGCTTTTACGACAAAACCAGTGCTGATGCAATGTCGCAGAGGGAATTGTATTTGCTGGTCAAGCACAGCGATCTGCCGGAAGAGGAAAAGGCGGCGCTACTGAAGGGTAATGCCCAGGACTGGAAAGAGGCCATTGGTAAACATCATCTGCTGGGACGCTTTCAGGATTTTCTCGATGACCGGATGCGGTTTGCCTGGCCTCTTTACGCCACGTGGGGAAATCACGATGACGCTGAAGTGGTTCTGCGTATGATGAAAGCCCCTGTCCAAAATTTGCGGATTCTGCATGAAAACATCCTCTACGATACGGAAGACTTCGCCATTCTCGGCACTGGCGGGAACTGTCTTCCGGAAAAAGCGTTTAATCAGCACCACAAGGGTTTGCCAGGAACGCGATGCCGCCCAACAAGCGAGCTTCATCAGTATTGCACTCTCCTGAAGACGGCAAAAAGAATTCCTGACGGCAAACGTAAAATTCTGGTTACTCATGTCAGCCCCTTGGTCGAGCCGTTTGTCGAACTGGTTGCATGGCAGATCGGCGCAGATTTTACGGTGAGTGGTCACATGGGGCGGAAAAACGGGGAATCGGGGGCGACTGATTCATCCCGGCTTCCGATGCTGAGAACGGTATGGAACAGGCTTCGGGAGCTTTACCCCGATGCAGCGGAAGAACTGATGCCGTTTTATCCGGAAGAGCGCAAGCAGATTGTCCAGCACCTAAATTTGCCGGATGCGAAGATCGGATATGGGATGCTGGAGTGTAACGGCGATGACGTCCGCTGGGAAATCCGGGGACAGGATTACAGCGCTCAAAAAGAACGGGAAATGGGCGAAGAGTTGTGGAAATTTGCGAGAACGACATTCCGATTCGTTACCTCGGAGTATTCCGCCATGCTCCCCGTCGCGGACAAAATCATCGCCGGAGAACTGAATGCTGATGACGAGTTTTATTATACCGACCGGATGCTCCGGTGTCTCGGATATGACAAAATGTCGAAACTCCTGCACAAATGCTGTGAGAGCATTATGAAAAGGAACCCGGAGTTCGCCGTTGATCTTCTGGAGGAGGAACACGAGATGATGGAAGGCAGTGAAGCGCCATTGTCGGATGAACTGCGGCAGGAATACGATTTTCACAAGGCGCGGAAAAATCCCTACGTCACGCCTCCGGCTTCTCCCGATAATAATAGTTGATTAGGCCGGGAATGGTCGCCGTCTGTTTGATCTCACCTTCACATTGCCAGTGGGTGTGGTCCTCCTGAATGCAGCCGCCATTAAATTTCGTGTTCGGCCGCTGGGTGTTGTAATACGCGACATAATCATCAATGACCTTCCGGAGCGCCGCCCCGCTGAGAAAGAGACAGTGGGACAGGCATTCGTGCTTAATCTTCCTCACAAATTGCTCCGCGTGGTAATTCATGACCGGCGCTCCGGGCGAGATGACCTTCGGCAGAATACCGATCCGGGTAAAATACCAGTCCACCTCCGCTGTGTAACGCCGGTCACGGTCGCGGATCAGGAAACGAGCATCCGGGCCGAAGGGATTCTCGCCTTCGCTGGTCCACCACCGGATCGTGTTCAGCAGCCATTCGGAGGTGCAGTATTGGGTCGTCCCGGCGATGAACACCCGCTGGGTCTCCAGATGGATGAAGAACAAGGTATAGAAGGTCCATTGCCCGTGATCGGTCCATACCTCGGTCGTGAAGAAATCTCCGGCCCACGTGACCTTCTCAAAACGCTGGAGAAACTCTTTCCACGGGATGCCGCGCACGACTTTTGAGGTGGCATCCCAATATCCCATGTCATACAACATATCATAGACCCGGAATGCCGGGATGTCCTCAAAATACTTCTGCATTTCCTGCCAGATTTGGAGCTTGGTCCAGCGGGGATGCTCGTCGATGATGCCGCGCAGGATGTCCTCCTTGTAGGCTTTGGCAATCCGGACCGGCTTCCGTTTGGGCGGGAACAGGCTGACGTATTTCTTCCCGGCCGCCTTGTGGGAATACCGAATGACCTGTCCCGGCGACAGCAAAGTTGCCGAAACCTTTGTCCGGCCCTTCATCTTCACGGCAGACATCGCGAGCTCCTGCTTTTCCTCCTCCGTCAGTCGGAGACGCTCCTTGTTCTCGAAGAACATTCCGCGCAGGATCAGGTTTTCAAGGCGCAGGAATTCGTTTCTGGCGACCAGTTCCGGGTCCAGCTCGGCATTCGAAGCGAAGTCGACCAGCTTTTGATGGAGGGCGGCGTAAGGATTTTTTCGGGGGTGTTTTTGGCGTCTGCGCTTCGGAGGATTCATTTATAAATCACGCCACCGCCGTTCACAGACTTGAGCCCCTGCACAAAGGTCCGCCACGGCAGACCTTTTTTGATCCGCTCGGAGGAGACCGGAATGTGGTTCTTGCGGAGGACCTGCCGGACATGGTATTCCTTCAGTTGGAAGTTCCCGATGTTCCGCAAGGCGTGAAGAATGTGCGGCGAGCCCCAGGTGGGATTCTCCAGCGCGATGTCGATGATCTGCTGCTGGATTTCCTGCGGGATCTGATTCGATTTGACCGTGGGCGGGTTCTTTTTGAAATACTCATACCCCCGGATCAGGTCCTCGTAGGACATAATGGTAATGTCTTTCCGGAAGCGCTCCGGCAGCCTTTTTGCCAGCTCGCCCAGCACGCGGAAATCCTCCGGGGTGATATCCAGGAAAGATGTGTCTCCATCGGTGAGACGGCGAAATAGAAACTCATTCTCCTTGATCAGATACTCAGACTCGGCGTTCATTTGCCGGTTTATATCCATCGAAGTGAGGTTCTTCGTATATTCCCGGTAAGTGTGCAGTTTCTGCTTCTCCCGCAGCTTTTCCCGTTCTGTCGCAGGCAGGGCCATATAAAAAGTCGGCTCGTTTTTCATTCAGCGGTCCCCTTTGCTGCTGGAGGAACACTTATCCCGACTTCCGAATAAAGCCGCTGCAGTTTTTCCCGGCTCATCTTCTGAAGGATTTTGACCTTGGAGACGAAGGCCGGAGGCACACCGCGCCCGTGATGCTCCCAATTGCGGTATTGATTGGCATTGACCTTGAGCAAAGCGGCAAACTGCGGCATCGTCAGGCCGAGTTTCAGGCGAAAGGTGCGGAGTTCCTCGGCGGGGATGGGATATCCCTCGCTGTGCTTGGTCCGCTGCCGATGTTTGGCCGCCTGCCTTTTCGTGGAAGCCTGAACCGAGGGCGTCGGCGGGTTCCCGAAGAGCTGAATCATCTTCTCGATCTGGATGGCTGGCGGCGTGGAGTTGCCCGATTCCCAATTTTTATAGGTGGTCAGAGGCACACCGAGTTTCTCGGCGACCTTGGCGCAGGTCAGCCCGGACGCAGCGCGACCGGCCCGTATCTTTGCGATGGGAAGCAGAGGGGATTCGTAAATTTTCCGGGAGGATGTCGGGCGATGGTAAGGTGCGGCCGGTGTTCCAAGATCGGGAACCACACTCTTGGCCACGTTCTCCTGATACAGCGCCAGCAGCTTCTTTGCGATCTGCTCGGGCGGACGGCACGCCCCGTATTCCCAATTGCTGTAATGCTTCGGCTTGCTGTGCATCAGTTCCGCCATCTGTGCGTGGGTATAACCCAGCGCCAGCCGGAGTTCCCGGAGCTGAACCGTGGAGATGATCGCGGACGCGACGGGGCGGCGACTCGAAACCGCGCGAGGAGCTGGCTTCGCCGGTGCGGGGGTGCTTTCTTCCTGTCCCTTGCGGAATCTCGTCTTTTTGCCGGTCGCCTGAAAGTAGCCGAGTTCCTGAAGTTTGGTCCGCAGTTCCCGACCCTTGATGCCCTGAATTTCCCGGAATTTATCTTCCACCTGCGTGACCATGATGGATTTCCCGGACTCCCAGCGGGCGTATTTCTGCTGTGTGGCTCCGAGCAGCGCCCCCATTGCCGCCTGACTGAGTTTCCGGAGCAGACGATACCGTTTCAGGTCGCCGGGCTTCACCTTCGGCGCGGCAGGCCCGGAGGCCCGCTGTTCCTCCGCAGCCTCTTTGGGCGTAAGCACAGTTGCACCGTAGGCGTTGATCTTTTTCACCCGGATGTCCAGTTCGTCAAGGCGCTGTTTTACGACCTTGAGTTCATCGACCAGATTTTTCACCCAGGTTCCGAGCTGGATTATCGCCCGGCTCTCCTTGATGTTCTTTCGGGAGATGCGGTTTGCGATCTCCTCCACGTCACGAATGAGGTTTGATTTTGGCATTTTGTTTCCTTTCTTTTGATATGCCATGTTGATAAAAGGCGGGAAGCGGGGGGCAAAAAAAACACGGCAACCGTATCTGATCACCGTGCCTTTTTTATTGCGAGATTTCCGGCTCAGGAAAAATCAGGAACGACGGGCTGTCATTTTCGAATCCAATCCCAATTCTCCACAGTAATTGTGCGCTCCAATTGCTCCTGTTTCGGTTGTGGGACTGTGCTGAAAAAATCCAGTCCGGTTAATTCTTCCACTTTGTCGACCGTTACCACGAAGGTCCGCAGATCGGCCGAACTGCCCTTGTTGGGCAGAACGAACGCGATCATCTTTTCCGGGGGCGTGGTGTCGTAGATGACCTTGTAATAATATTGCGGGACGGTGACCTTGTTTGCCCCGATGGTGATGGTTTTCTCTGCCGGGAGGATCGGCCCGGTCACCACGACGATCCGTTTCTCCTTCGTGGCGAAGTGCCTCACCTGTTTTTCCAACCTGCTCCAGATCCCGCGATTAAACTGCGGAGCCTGGGGACTCATATTGCTCATAAAAAAGCTCTCGGACATCGTTTTCCCGGAGAAAGACATATCGGCTGCCGGGGCAAGGTGACCTCGATCATACCCGGACCGTGTGTAATCCTGCGGCGTTGCCGAGCCGGACGGGATTTCCGGATCTGGCCTGAAGTCGTCGCCACGTTTCGCCGCCCGGCGCGAAACCTCCTCGGAGGTCATAATATACTGGACCCACGCGGGCTGTTCATGCCGCTCAATATAGCCCAGCGCGTATCCTTCGCGCTCCACGATGGAGTCGGCCTTGCCGGGGACCCCGTAGGAGAGGTTATCGAATTGCGGATTGCGGATCGTGTAAGAGAACGCCTTTGTGCCGGTGGTCGGCGGCGGGGGAACTTCCGATTCGGAAACGCGCGGAGCGGGTTTGACATCCGGTTCGCTGACTCGCGGAGACGGTTTAATCTCTGGTTCGGGGACGGTCTGGACCGTTTTTTGTTTTGGGAGATATTCCCGGACTGCGTTTTTGATCCGGGAGGAAACGGGGGGATATTGGAATACGAGCCAAATTAAGGCAAAAATAATAAGAAGAATTACGGACTTCAGAAACTTGTGTGATGATTTCTTTTTTGATTTGCGTCTCGCCATTGTGTAGCCTCCGGCGATACAGGCAATAAAGAGCGGCCTCGACCCATTGCGTCTGGTGAGGCTCGCCAAAGCCCGAACAACGACAACAGGCCGGGCCGCAAGTATGCAGTCCGTGCCGTTGCACTGTTGTTCGTAGAAATTGGCGATTTCACCAGACAGCGCTATAAGCACCCGGAAGGACCGGGGTATGTAAAATCAAGTCACTCTAAAGAGCCTTGTACCTCCTTTTTCGTTGATGATGGCAACACAAAACTCATTGATAATATACTCCTTCAGGGAGGTTTTTTCAATTAAAAAGCGGAAAAAATTTCCCTCGAGAAAGGGGCGGGTCCGGATCGCTCTCTTGTGGATTTAGTCTTCATCCATGTCTTCATCAGAAGAACATATCGTTTTGTATATTTCGGCATATTCATCCGCAATGGCCGGGTCGATCTTCCTAATGGCATCACAGCATTGGAGGAACAGTTCGCGCGAAGGCGTATAATCCGAAAAATCCATCAGAAGATCCATGATCCGGTCGATTTCCCGCTGATCGGTGATTTCCCCGGAAATAATCTGCTCGCCCAGCGGCCGGACCGTCTCGAATCCTTGCTTCTGCAATGCCTGGATTTGAAGCACCATCTGCCGGATTTCCTCGAAACCCTCTTCCATCACAGCATCCTCAGCTCCGGTTCGGGGAACCAGACGCAACGGCTTGCCCAGATTTCCCGGTCAGTATCCGGCAGATTCATAAAGTCGATGATGTTGTCGTCATGGAAATAACTCTCGCAGTAACTCGGGAAGACTCCATCCGGGACAATACCGATGCGGTCGGTCCCGGTCAGGCGGTTCGCCAGCTTTTTCCCGTCCCGGATCACAACTGGATATCCGGCTCGACGGATGGCCAGATAAAAATTGATCGATTCCACGGAGCGTCCCCACGACCGACCGTCCACGGAGAAATAGAAGCCTTGATCGGAATGGAGGATGTACAGGGAGACGTGAGTGGAATTCCCGCCCCGGCAGACTTCCCACGGATGCCCGCCGCCGCGTTCCCGGTCGAAATACCATTTATTGAAAGCGTCTGCGGAATCCTCCGGGATGTCGCGCAGCCCCTCATCCCGCCCGTCGGCGTGAGCAAGATACAGTTCCTTGGGGGAGATTTTCCCGCACTTCTCGTACTTGTTCGCGCGATATCCGAGCTCACAACAGCGGAAGAACAGCCCGGAGGTCATCTCCGGAAGATAGGATGCCGGAGTTTTCTCTTCGTCGGTATCACGCATCAGTTTCATGAATTCCTGAACATCAGGTTCGGGTAGATTCTCAAAATACTCCTGTTTCTCCTCCGGGCAGATTTCCCACACTGCCTTCCGGGTGATGGTCCCGAACCTGTGGCCGGGAGGCAGATCCCGTGCAACCCTGGCGTTGTAGGTCCCGGCCAGAATTTCCCGCTGGCACTGTTTGACTTCGAAGATCAGCCACGCGATCAGTTCTGTCGCGTTGATGTCAAACGCGGATGCCTTATTCTCGTCCTTGGGACGATATGAAATGACCATTTTGTGGTTAATCCAAATCGCATGATAGTCGTCGCATTCGTAAAAATTGACGGAGAACCATTTTGTCTCATCCGGGTAATAATCCTTCCAAAGCTGTTCGAACTCGGCGCGGTTTTCCACTTCGCCCCATTCGTGCATATCCTCATAATCGCCGAAATCCTCAATGGGTCCACGATCCACGCAAAGATGAAGCACACGGACGCCGTTGGAATAATACGGAGAAATCTTCATAACCTCCGCGAACAATTCGGGGAGCATGGCAAGGGTCTCCGGTGTGCAGTCTCGCGGCTGAAGGCCGGAGGTGCTGAGCTGATTCACATAGCCATCGACTTTCGGCGCAGTCAGTCGAATCTCTTTATTGCTGTCCACGTAACACCTCCCGGCAAGGATAAAAAAACGCGAAATCGGAACGGCAGGTCGCAATATCTACCATGCTATCCAATCACTGAAAATATACACCGGAACACCGTCTTTTGCAAGGCATTATGCCCTCATTCCGGAAGCAAAAAACCCGCCGTATCCACCGACATTCCCTCCGGCTGATAAGAGGAGAGGTTAGTATCGCATGATGGATATCGGAAAATCGGCTTCAACATTGTGTATGCAGCCAGTACTCTTTCTCGTGGAAAATGGGGAATGGGGCAGAAGAGTCAAAAAAGTTCGGAGAAAGTTCGGGGAAAGTTCGGAGAAAAGTTCGGAGAATGACTTGTAATCTGCTTGATTCGGGGGTAGATTTATGAACAGACATGCCGCTCTTCCTGGGGTCTTTCGGGCTTTGGCGTGCCTCCGGAGTTACAGGAAGGGCGGTTGCGATTTTAATACCGCAAAAAGACCTTGATTCTCCGCTTTTTCAGCCTTCCTCCGCATTTCGGACAGTTCTCCGGCAGGGTTTCACGGATTTCCATCGCAGGTTCCTCTCCGTGGATGCAGCGGGAATCCTCGCTGACTTTTCCAAGTTCGATGGTCTTGCGCCAGCCGCACTGCGGACAGCAGACATCATAAACTTTCGGCTCGGCCCTCTTCCGCAGCCACCACGGTAAGTTGATAAATCCTTTCAGCATCTTTCTCCTCGTTTGTGCAAAATCACGGCTTCGTCCGCCATTTTGCCTTCAGTTCATCTATGCGCTTCCGCACCAGATCGGTCATTCTCAAATTGCGGTCCATCGGCTCCATAGATCCACCTTCATACTCCGAAGGCTTCCGGCTTTCTTCTTCCATTTTTTTGTTCCAGAGTTCGCAATCCCCCATAAACTGTTTTTCGATCTTGTCGTATCCGGGCTGATTCCAGATCCGGTATTCGATCATGTATTGTTCCATGCGGGCGAGTCTCAGCAGATATTCGCTCATAATCGTCATTTCACTTTGCGTCAGATTTTCCTCGTTGAACAGATATTTGTCCAGCCGTTCCCGCGTCAGACGGAGTTCCTCTTCCGGAAGCCGGGTCGCACATCCGGTCAGGGCGAGGAGCGCAAGTGCCGCAAAAATTGATTTTTTCATCGTGTTTCCTCCTGTTTGTTTTCGTTATCTTCCATATCGTGATCGTTCTCGAACTGCATTGTCTGCGGGATGAAATTCAATCGGCACGTGCCGCACAAACCGAAGCGGTTCCGGGCAACGACCAGACAGACCGGAGCATCCTGACCGTTTTTTGTCTCGTGGCGGTCGCGCACAAGATGAATCACCGTATCGGCCGCTTCCAATATCTCAGCTGTGCTTTTATCTCTCTTCAATGAGACCAATGCAAGAACGGGAATGTCGAGTTCTTGCGCCAGCCGCTTCAGATCCGTGAGACTTTCCTGCCGCACCGGGTCAAAGATCAGAAATCCGATGTGTTTTTCCGAGCAAAGTCCAGTGATCTTTTCAAAAGACGTTTCGCACTCCTCGAAAAACAAGGGATAGTTCTTCTGTTCGTCAACACATCCGGTCAGTCGGGATATCTCATCCCCCTGGTGGTCTCGGTCGTAGCCGCATACCACGCCGGAAAGGATGGTGAGCAGACGGAAGACAAGTTCCGTGTGGCTGAGACCGGAACAGTAAAGAATCGGCATCTCCGGTTTTCTTCCCATCAGATTGCCGACGATGTTCAGGGCAAATGCCGTTTTCCCCAGCGATGGAGATGAGGCAAGCACGGTCAGGCTCCCCTTGCGCATCCCCCGCGTCAAATTGTCCAATTCCGGATAACCGGTCGTGATCCCTTCCGGAGCATTGAACGAGATCGTGTCCAGCATAATCTGCATGGACTCCTTCATGGCATCTTTCAATGTCTTCATCTTTTATCTCCCTGTCAAAAGTGCATATACAACATAGCCGACTGCGTAAACTATGCCTAGGAGAATACCAGCAGCAATCACCACCGGCAGCAGATAAAGGACGATATTCAATACCCAATACCCGATGAAAAGCACCACGGCAATCACCGCCGCCAAAGCCAGACAGCCAATGCCGCTGACAACAGTTTGTGTCACTTCTCCAGCCATAGTCAACTCCTGTTTTCGGCATAATATAACGCAGGAGATATGACAGGAACTGTCAGAGGAGAACAAGTGACAGGAATTTATTGGAAAGTTCTTTTGCGGGAAAACTTCAATATCGGAGACAGGATCACGCAGTCCCGGAGAGGAGCAATCGACAGCGCGGTGTTTCGCAAGACGACTTTGCCGTCAAAACGATCCGGCGGAACCGATAGCCTCGCTCACAAAACGGTTGGCGATAAATCAGCCTTCGGCCGGAGCGCCCTGATTGCGCTCCCAGATCTTCTTCCCGGCCGCGGCGACCTTTTCCCGGAGCTCAAGCGGAGCGAGAACCTCAATCTTGCCGCTTTCTCCCAGCACCCAGCGGATGACGTCATGCTGGAAGGCCGGTTTCAGGGTAATGATCAGCGAGCCGTCGTCCTGACGCTCGATCTTGAACTTCTTCGATTTCTGATGCTCATACAGGTAAAAGGCAATGGACGCATCGCAATGCAGACGCACACCGTCGATCTTCGGATACTCGAAGAGGCCGTTACGCCGGGTCGATTCCAGCAGTTTTTTGTCGGTCTCAAAGGTGTCGATGCCGAAAGCCGCGCTGGTGATCCGCTGGATGGCATAACTTTTCACATCCTTTGTCCCGTATTCATATCCCTTGGCATACCAGATCCCGTGGTAGAAGGCGATAATGTGCGGTTCGAATTTCCGGCTGCTTTCCCCGCCGTTGGGCTTGTTGTAGGTGATCGCCACGACCTGATGAAGCCGCCAGCCGTCGAAGATCTTCTTGAAGATGACCGGATCGACCGTCGCTTTGATACCGGTAGCGCACAGCAGCGATTCGATCATCGCCTCGTCGAAAAATTCCGACTTGTTTCCGGTCAGTACCTTTTCCACGGCAGTATTCACATCGGTCTTGATCGGTTCCGGGAGGATGTCGGACGCAAGCTTCGTGCCGAGGAGCGTCATGCTCAAAATGTCATCGCTCATGATGGGTACGGAGAACTCCCAATCCGGAATCTTCAGGTAATAGCCGCGCCGGGAGGCATCGTAGTCGATGGGGGCATGGTAGTCCTTCTGCAGCGTTTCGATGTCGCGCATGATGGTTCGGGTGCTGCAGGCGCAGGCGAAGTTCTCATCCACATCGGCCTTGCGGAGCAGTTTCGCAAAGCTCCCGGCGTTGGGATAGTTGTTTTTTTTCATCTCTGCGACGAACTTCATCAGCCTAAGAGCCTGACGACTTTGGACACTCATGGACAATATTCCTTTCGGTGAGGTAAGACATTTTAATTTCGATGTTCTTCCGTTAATATACCCCGATTTGTGCTGAAAATCAATTCTGATATGACATAAAAATCATGAATATTTTTTGAAAAAAGAGGTTTGGTATGACATTTCACGGCATAGGTCCCCGGCTATCTTATGCGCAGAAGATACGAAAAGGATTTTGTTACCCAAAGGTGGACTCGTCAGAATAACTCGTAAATAACCAACCTTCAAACATGAGGATAAAAATTATGCCATTGAGAAAAGCTGTCAAAGAAAATCGTTACGATGTCGCGGAATTTCTGATCGAAAGCGGAATTCGCCCAGACCCGGAAAAAGACATGGACCTCATCTCTGCCGCTTTGGAAAACAATTCAACCGCCATGCTTCGGCTGCTTTTGCCGTTCTTCGATCTCAACAGTCCCGGAACTGACGGGCGAACTCCATTGTTTTATCCATCGCTCACCAAGGAAGAGGCGGAATGTCTTGTTAAAGCGGGGGCAAAGCCCGATGTCGCCGATCAGGATGGCATTCTGCCTTATCAGGCGGTTACGGACCAGGAAACCTCGGAATATTTGAAGACCCTTTATTTTGAGCTGCACCCGGTAGTGGAATATCTTCCGGCTGCGGCTGAAGCGGAGAAGAAACTGGACTGGTCGGAACGGTTTATGACTGCTAAGGTATCCATAGCCGATCTTGTTCCCGTCGATTGCGATCAGGCAACAGGAAAATTCAAAATTCAATTCGAAGACCATACCTACAACACTTCCGATCGCTTTATCTCAAGTTTTGCCCGGAAAATGAAATTCTCCAGCAATATCTTCAACTATTTTTCCGCCGAGGAAGTGTTTGACCGCATCCAGAAGCGCAATCCTGATGTCGCGTTCAAAGTTACGTTTGACCGACAGGACGGCGAGATTCTCGGCGTCGTTGATGAAACGAAGAAGATTTTGCCTGCGGAAATCGCCTGCAGTGTCTTTGCGTCCGACCCGCGCGTCAAGAAAATCCAATATTCCAAAGGAGTCTGGGAAGCGGAATTTCTGCTTGACGAAACCTTTTCCGTAAAGAATGACAGTGACTACGCCCGAAAAATCTGGGTGCATTATCCGGTGGACGGTGTCAGCATGCCGTGCGTGTATCTCTCAGTGCTTCGACAGGTGTGCTCCAACGGGATGACCGCTTTGGTTCCGAGTTTTCGGACCGACATTGAAATTAACGATGAATCCGGGACCCATCTTTCCCGGCTGCTGCGGTCCTACAACAACGAGAACGGATTCATGGCATTGGAAAGCCGTCTTCAGACCGCACAGGACACTCGGGCGTCCGTCAACGAACTGCTGAAATTTGAAAATCTGCTCGCAACGCAGATCTCAGACCAGGCATCGGCTTCACAGCTTCAAACCCGGCTGGAGGAGATGGCTGGCGACCCATGTGCGCGTTTTGAGGTAACCTCGCTGAACAACATCGCTCCGAAAAAACGCTCCCTCTTGCCGGTGGGATGTTCGGTAAACGATCTGTTCAATTTCTGTTCCGAACTGACCAGTCATCACGACAACATTATTTCTCGTGTGGATGCCTTCAATGCTACGCTGGGGAATATGCTTGCACAGGAATTCGATCTGGAGGAAATGTATCACAACGAAAGACCGGCGCGGGCATTTCATCTGGACGACATGGAGCTTACGGAAAACATTTATCAGGGAAGCGCTGCCCGGCGGCATAATACGGTGTTTCAGGCATGAGCGGATTTGTTTTTGAAGAGCGGCCCTATCAGGCGGAAGCGGTCGCGCATGTGCTGACGGAGTTTGAAAATGGCAGAGAATCGGTTCTGCTGGAATCTCCGGTCGGTTCGGGAAAAACAGTTATGGGGCTCCTGATCATCCAAAAACTTCAGGCCCAGGCGAACGGGCGGCTGCGGGTGAACTGGGTGGCGTCAAGGAGACATATTCTGGAGCAAACCCAGGATTTGAATGACAGTTTTTTCCATTGCGATGTCAATATGGTTTCGGTCTTTGCCTCCAATCCGCCGAAAGCCGATCTGGTCGTTCTCGACGAAGCTCACCACGAGGCAACACAGAGCTGTCTGGAAATGTATGAGAACACCGGCAACACCCGGACGCTCGGCTTGTCTGCAACACCCATGCGGACTGACCGGATGCGACTTTCGTTTCAGACCAGTGTCCGTTGCTGCGGAATTCAGCGTCTGATCAATATGGGGATTCTTGCGCCGTATCATTCTTACAAACTGCCGGAGTGGAACGTGGAACTTGCGGCGAAAGTCTTCTGCGAAGCAGCGGAACGGTGGGGCAAGACTCTGGTGTTTTTCCAGACGATCCGGGAATGTCAGGCTTTCAAACGTATTTTGGAGGACCAGGGAATCGGATGCGAGGTCGTCACTGCCCAGAGCAACCGTGATTCCCAGCTGGATGCGTTCATCGCCGGAGATGTTCAGGTCGTGGCCAACGTCTCCGTTTTGAGTGAGGGATTCGATCTGCCGGAACTTCAAAGCGTCTTTCTGCGCGACGCTTCGCGCCTGCCGACGATTCAGATGGCCGGTCGAGGACTTCGCCGTGCCGATGGAAAGACGCACTGCAATCTGGTGCAGAATTCAACATCGCCATATCCGGTGGAGCGCATTGCCGTTCCCGCTGAAGGTTTTCGCTATATGAAGAACAAGTGGCTCAGTTGTTCCGGCAACACACAGATCATTCTGGACACGCTGGAACAAAGCATGAAGCTGCTTGAGGGAAGAAAGATTCATCTTCCACGCTATCTCTCATCGGGACGGCATGTCAAGGAAATTTCCCTGCGGGCATTGAAGCCGTTTTCCAGAAGCTCGCTTTCACAACTTTTCAATATCACAGGTAAAATATGAAAGACACTGAAATCACAGCACGGGCAAAAGAATTTGCCGTTCTCTTCGCGGACATTCCCAATGATGTGCTGATGCGGTTTGTAAATCGCAATGGTCTTGTATGCTCGATTTTCGACCGCACTGCCATTCTGTACGCATTGGCCTCAAAGCCCAGTACAAGCCGGGAACAAGTGAAGTCATTTTTATGTAAATCAGTTCCGGAACCCCTGCGGAGAAAACCGGAATGGTACTGGGGCATCAGGCTGAAAGACCGCTACGAAAAACTCATCTCCTGTGGTAATTCCTGTCAATTCGATCCTCCGCTGCCTTGTGAAAGTCCGTCCCACGATGACGAGTATGTTGAGAACGCTCAGGAAGTCGCCCGTCGTGACCGCGAACTTCTAAAGACATTGCAGCAGCACGATGAGGTCGCGATTCGACGGGAAATTCTGAACGAGGCCGAATTCAATACCGCTTGCGCCGATTCGGAGACCGCCCGCGCCGAAGCCGCCTTTCGTGATGGCGTGGTGCGCGCAAAACTCGCGGAGCTGGAACGCTATGTCAAGGAGCAGATGGCGGAACTGCGCCGCGAAAACATGGCATATCTGGAAGCACTCCGGGAAGAAATGCTTCAGAAATATGCCGAACAGGATGCGAAAGCAGAAAAAAATCCAGAAAAATCTTCGGAAATAATTTGATATGACATCTCGTGGCGTATGTGATGTCATACATTATGGGCAAACGAGCGACAAAAAGATGAAAAACACGCGAATAATCGAAATGTATGCGGAAATGCTCCGGCAGTTGCAAAGCCGCCTCGATCAGGCGGACGGGGTTTTCATTGAGATGTCGCAGAAGATCGTCAACGGCATGTCAGGCAACCGATTCAGCGCGAAAACCCGGAAGGAACTGGAGGAACTTGACCGGCAATATTGCGCCATCCTCGGCGATGTGATCGAGGGTCTGTCGGCGGTATACCACGGAAGAATTCGGATGTTTCCGATCCCCGAAGGAGCCGGGCTGATCGAAAAGATGGAGAAGCGGAACGCTCAGGCGGAAGAGCTGGAGCGAATCGTGAATGATTTGATGAATGAGTCCGGTTTGGAGAACCGGGAACATAACAGACAATCCAACAATATATGGAGGTCAATGATGGCGGACATGGATTTCAGATCCGAGTTTGAACGGAAATTCGAAGAAGCGGCGTCCTTCAGCAAACGCCCGAACATTCTGGTGGCAGGCTACACCGGGTGCGGAAAAACCTCGCTGATCCGCACGATCCTCGGCGGCGACATCGTGCCGAAGAGCGGAATCGACAACGGCAAGCCCTGCCGGATCGACTTCGACAGCTACGAAAACGATTCCATCCGGCTCTGGGATTCCCGCGGTCTGGAACTCGGCGAAATGGAAGAGGATTTCCGGGAGAAGATGCGGGAGTTTGTCTCCGATTGCCAGGATGACATCAACGTGGATGAACACATTCACCTGGTATGGTATCTGATCCAGGGCAATGAGGCTCGGGTCACCGACTGCGATCTGGCGCTGATGAAGAACATCTTCACTTTCGATAACGTGATCGCCGTCATCAGCAAGAAAGACATCACCAAGCCGGTGCAGAGTACGGAAATCCGGAAGATTCTCATGGAAGCGGGCGTCCCGGAACACCGGATCGTCGAGGTTTCCGATGCCGAGGGCGGCGCGATTGGCTGCCGCGAACTCGTGAACCTGAGCTGCAAAATGCTTCCCGATGCGTACCGGGACGCTTTCATGGCGGCCCAGAGCATCGACCGCGAAGCGAAAGCCGCCAAGGTCGCGGAGAAGAAGGACCGGGCGAAGGAAATCATCGCCAAGGCGGTCGCTCAGGCGAAGTCCGGCGAGAACGGCGGCGAAGAAGCCGGACTGGTGGCAATGCTGGCGCAGCTTTCGGCGCTGTATGGACTCCGCGACCGGAAGATCCGGCAGGAGGAAGCGGCGTTTGTGGAAATGCTGCTCAAGGAACACCGCGAGGAGTTTCTGAACGATGCAGATTCCGCGCAGAATGCCGGGATGCTCACCGGCGCTCTGGGCAGTTTCATGCGGAACAACTTCGAGGCTTACGCCATCGCCCGCATCAAGGGAACGCCTCTGCCGGACCTCGGATTCGACATCGAACTTTTCAAACAATATTACAGCACTTACAAGGAAGGAATGTCCATGAAACCGAACATTCTCGTTTGCGGCAAGACCGGCGTCGGCAAGACCTCGCTCATTCAGGCAGTAACCCATCGCGGCGTTGTTCCCGACAGCGCCATCGGCAACGGCCGGGCGACCACCGAGGGATTCCATGTCTATGAAACCGAAATCGCCAACTTCATCGACTCCGAGGGGATGAACCCCGGCGAACAGAGTGTGGATGATTACGCGGACTTCATCCTCAACGAGATGTTCGACCGCCTCGACTACTTTGACTCGGAAAAGGTGATCCACAACATCTGGTACTGCATCGACGGTTCCGGGGCGCGGATTCAGGACACAGATGCCAAAATCATCAAAACTTTCAGCGACAAAGTCCTGCTGGTCGTCACCAAGAGTGAGCTCATGCGCAAGGAACAGACCGAGGCAGTGATGAAGACTTTGCTGGATCTGATCCCCCGTGAGCGCATCGTTCTGGTCTCCGCAGAAAACAAGACCGGCCTTTCCCAGCTGATTTCCAAAGCGCAGGAAATGAGTGCGCGGGCGATGGAAGGAGCCGAGGAGGAAGTTGCGGCGTTCCAGGAACGCTGGTATGATTACTATACCAATAAGCGGGAAAGCTGGCAGGAAAGCGTCAGCGAAGAGGCCGACAGCTACATCAATTGGGCGGCTGGTCGGGCGGCCGCGATTGCCCTCGTGCCGCTTCCTCTGGCGGACGTCGCCCCGCTGATCGCCAACGAGGTCTACATGATCTACAAGCTCGCCGGGGTCTACGGCATCGCGGTAGACAGCACGATCATCACCATGCTGCTGGGCTGTGCGGGCGGTTCCATCGTCGGCAAGATCGGCGCGAGTTTCCTGCCGTTCCTCAAAGTGCCGATTGCCGCCGGGATCACCTACGGCGTGGGCAAGGCGGCGAAGGCTTACTTCGAGTCCGACATGACGATGGATATGGCGGAACTCAAAGAGAAGTTCCTCGCCGGTGAGCGCGAAGCCAAGAAGCGCGACTGGAAAGCCGTCGAAGAGGACTGAAGTCCATGTGCACTGTAATGTTTTACAGGGAAACGCTCCCGGCTGAAAAACGCAGCCGGGAGGATTCACAGAAAGCCGTGGATCGCCTCATGGAGTACGACCGGCAGTTTTCCTCCGGACTGACTTCCGGTGAGGATTCGCGTAAAGCGCCTCTCTTCGAGGACCAGCCCGGCGGTATTTGCTCTGCACCATGGGGACGCGGAGGCAAAGTCTATGTCTGGCTGGACAACTGCTGCTTCGGCAACTCCAGAAAGAAAGGCTTCTATTACGTGCGGTATCAGCTCTCCATGCTGGCATGGGGAAGTACGGCATACGCGCATCCGGCTCTGATCGTCCAGAAAAACAAACTCCGTCCCGATCAGGTGGAATTTATGGAACGGAAGTGCCGGGAAACACTCGAAGCGGCAAAACAGGAACAGAAACGGCGGGAAGCCTGACAGTGAAAGGGCAGGATGGATCGAAGGGGGCGGTCCATCCTGCTTTTAAGGGTGCTTCATGAATGAGAAATATAACTTTTTGCAGATCGTTG
>Ga0208297_1001095_pt1 | contig 31918 bp, 30 predicted proteins | sample LMS_cellobiose_e_FD_187367 | JGI IMG/M metagenome (GOLD analysis project Ga0208297, IMG submission 187367) | Rumen-fistulated moose microbial communities from Alaska, USA - LMS_cellobiose_enrichment (SPAdes) (version 2) | ecosystem: Host-associated > Mammals > Digestive system > Stomach > Rumen... | reverse complement strand
AATCGGCAAGCGCAATCCACATATAACCCTCAGGGCCTATGCCCCTTACTGTATCAAGCTGTCCTTTGTATCCTCCGCAAAGCGTACTGTCAAGCGAAAAGGCGCGGGGCGGCGCAAGTATTGGAGGAACCAGGATGCGCCGCGGGCCCCCCGCAGCCGGGGAAACGCGGATTTCTTGCGGCAGGTTTTGCGGAATGGCGGATTGCGGTCCAGGACGATATGCGCCTGAGCGTACCCGGAAAACGTCAGGACGGAATGGCAGGCGTTTTCAGGATGGAGGAAAATCAACTTTTGAACAGAGCGTTAAAAGCGTTTTCAGCGGCGGAGTCGCCAATGAGGAAAAGCTCGTCGTTGGGGCCGAAGCGGTAATTGGGGCCGGGGTTGACCACCATGGCGTGATCCGGGCCGTCCACGGCCACGACACTGCAGTTCGTTTTGTTGCGGATGCCGCTTTCCAGGATACGCTTGCCGACAAGCTCAGGCACAATGTCCACGCGGAAAATATTCAGCCCCTCATTGAGCATCAGAATTCGTCCTGGGGAGAGCTGATTCAACAGCGTGTTGCTGATCATGGATGAAAGGGAAAGAACGAGGTCAGCGCCGGCAGAATGCAGAATGCCGACGTTGCGGTCGAAAGTGGCCCGGCTGATGATTTGGATATCCGGCCGGAGACGACGGCAATAGATGGTAAGATAGATATTGGTGTCATCGTCATGGGTGGTGATGATGATTGAAGAGGCTGTGCGCAGGCCTGCTTTTTCGAGGACATCAAGATCCGCGGCATCGCCGACGACGACATTGGAAAGCCCGGGCAGACTATGCTTGTCCACAATAGTGGCATTCATGCCGCACAGTTTGAAATGTTCGGCCGCCGCCCTGCCGACACGGCCTCCGCCGAGAATCAGGACAGGAGCTGTGTCTGGCTCGTCCTGCTCGGCCGATGTCCCTACACGCAGAAAAGCGTCAAGCGCCGCGGTCTGGCTGCTGGTACCGGCGGTGACGATGACCGTGTTTTCCGAAAGACGGGTGTCGGCGCGAGGCAGGATGAAATGGCCCCGTTCCCAGACACCCACGATATTGACGCCTGTGGCGTTGCGCAGGGCGCTTTCCAGAATTGTTTTTCCTTCGAGCGAAGTGCGCATTACCGGCGCTTCGGCAATGACAAGGTCATTGAAGCGGTTCAGGATGCTTGAGGGCCTGCGCGGGTTGAGAACGCGCCTCGCCAGGGCTTTGCCGAGCAATGAATGGAACTGGTAAACCCGGCTGCAGCCGGCAAGTTCAAGGATGTCGATGGAAGCGGCATTTTCGGCTCTGGCCAGGAGCGGCACGGAAGGCTCGACTTCGCGCGCGGTGAACACGATGTTGGTGTTGCGCTGATCGTTGTCCATGGCCACCAGCATGGCCGCGTTGGGAAGCCGGAGCCGTTTGTAGGTTTCGCCATTGTCATGCTCGCCCATGACGGCGGTGTAGCCTTGCTCCAGCAGATCCATGGTGGTCTGGGAATCCTTGCACAGAATGGCGCTGGAAATGCCGTAGCGGGCAAAATCATCAGCCAGCGTCAGGGTCAATGGATCGACGCCGACCAGAATGACATGATCCTTTGTGTCTGGCGGAAGCTCGTGGGGAACATGCTCTTTCTTCAGCTGTTCAAGCCAGGGGACATAAAAGTGCTGAATGAAGGTGAAAGGAAGCAGCACCAGCAGAAAGACAATGCCCGAGACCAGGACCAGCACTGAAAACACACGCCCCAGATCCGAGGTGAACGTGATGTCCCCGAAACCAAGGGTAGACATCACTGTCAATGTCCAGTACAGCCCCGTAATCCAGGAATGCTGCTGGCCCTCGTATTGCATGATGAGATGGAAAAGAACGCTGTAAACAGCGAACAGCACCAGCAGCAGAAAGAGGAACCGCAGAAAGAAACTTGCGTTTTGCTTTCCCCGCTTGTTTGCGCGGAACATGCTGATGATGGTGTTTGGATTTTGCATGGCTAGTCTGCGTCGTCGCTTCCCATGCGGAAGTCTACGCGAATTTTATACATCCTGCGGGCAGGAAGGTTGAGGACGGGAATCCCTGAACGCGCCGTAAGCGTATCCAGAAAGTGCCGCACCTCGTCCCTTGACGGAGCGATAACCGTAAACCATACGTTATAAAGATGATCACGCAGATAGTTATGCGTGACCCCGGGATGGGCATTAACCTCGGCAACAAAGCTGCCGAGTTTTTCTTCGGGGACCTTGGCGGCGCACAGCGTGGAGACAAAACCCAGAGCGCGCGACTGGAAGTTGGCTCCCAGCCGCCGGATGATGCCTGCCGAACGCAGAGCGCGCACCCGTTCAAGAGCTTCGTTTTCTGAGATGCCAAGCCGTTCGCCCAGTTCCGCATAGGGGCGCGGTACCAGGGGAAAACCGGTCTGGATAATGTCAAGCAGTTTGCGATCCAGCGTATCCATAGTACCTTTTCAAAAATGGGGCGTAAAACCGCCTCATTCACTTAACGGATGATGGTCTGTTCGCGATCCGGCCCGACGGAAACAATACTGATGGGGACGCCGGCCAGTTTTTCCAGGCGTTCCACATAGGCGCGCGCTGCCGCGGGCAGACTTTCCCACGTCCGGCAGCCGCTCAAATCGTCTTGCCAGCCAGGCATGGCTTCATAGACCGGAGTGACCCCGGCCAGCCCGTCGCTGCCGGAAGGAAATCCCTGGAGGCGTTTTCCGTTCTGCTCATAGGCGACGCAGATTTTCAGTTCATCAAGCCCGGAAAGGACGTCGAGCTTGGTCAGGGCAATGTCGGTAAAGCCATTGAGGAGCACGCTCTGGCGCAGCACCACCAGATCCTGCCAGCCGCAGCGGCGCGGCCGGCCGGTCGTAGCGCCGAATTCGCCGCCGCGATTGCGCAGGCCGTCCCCCGTGGCATCCAGCAGTTCGGTAGGGAACGGGCCGGATCCTACCCGGGTAACATAGGCCTTGGCAATGCCAATGATCCGGTGCAGCATCTGCGAGCCGATACCTGTTCCGGCGGCGGCATTCCCGGCCACTGTGTTTGAAGAAGTCACAAAGGGATAGGTGCCATGGTCAATATCCAGATGCACCCCTTGGGCGCCCTCAAACATAATGTTCTTGCCAGCGTCACAGGCGGCATAGATAACGGCGGAAATATCGGCGAGGTGAGGAATCAGCCGCGGCGCGGTCGCATAGACCTGCGCAAAAACGTCGTCGGCGTTCATGGCGGGCATGCCGTACAGGGCGAACAGGGCGTTTTTCTCAGCCAGGGCGGCGCGGATTTTTGCTTTCAGGACATCAGGCCGCGTCAGATCGCCGGCGCGTATGCCTGTACGCGCCGCCTTGTCTTCGTAGCAGGGCCCGATGCCGCGGCCTGTGGTACCAATTTTGCCGCCTTTGAGGCTTTTCTCGCGGGCCTGATCCAAGACACGGTGATAGGGCATGATAAGCTGCGTTTTATCACTGAGCTTGAGGCGGGCCGGGGATACATCGACACCTTGCCTGACAAGGGTATCCATCTCGCTGACAAAATCGATGGGATCAAGAACAACGCCGTTGCCGATGAGGCAGAGTTTGTCTTTATGGAGTATTCCCGAAGGCACAAGATGAAGAACATATTTGGCGCCGTCAACGATAACGGTATGACCGGCGTTGTTGCCTCCTTGGAAGCGGGCGACGACTTCAATATCCCGGCTCAGGAGGTCAACGATTTTTCCCTTGCCCTCATCGCCCCATTGGGCGCCGACAATGACAACATTGGACATGTTCAAGCTCCTCGGAAAGTGCTCAGTAAGGCGTCCTTGCGCAGGGCGTTCGCCAGAATTCGCAGGACGCCTTGAATAATCCTACAATATGGCTTTGGCTTCGTCAATCAAACGGGGGCAAAGAAAAACGCCGCTTGTATTGTTTATCCTGCCGCGGGGTTGGACGTAAAAGGAGCAGATTGGCGAAGCAGGTTTCTTTCTGAAAAACCGGGCGGCTGAGGTATGCCCGGCAAACATGCCGCCAGATGAAAAAGATGAAGCAGGTCACATCGTTTTTGCCAGATGCAGAAGCGGGAAGGGCCGTCCCTGCCTGTCAAACGGCGAGCGGCCCGCAACACGGAAGCCCTGTCGCATATAGAAAGCCATGGCGTCATGGTTTTGCTCGTTGACATCCACAGTGAGCGCACGCTCTGCTGCCATCGACTGGGCCGCATTCAGCAATGCCGTTCCCACGCCCTGCCGGAAAAAAGCGGGGGCAACGAAAAGCATTTCCACATGGGAGCCGCTTAACCCCAGGAAACCAACAGGCGTGTCGTCCTTCCCTGCCGCGACCAGCAGGGTGACATCCCGCATGGCGGCAGGGATATCTTTGCGAATGGCAACGATGTCCTTTTCCTCAAGAAACAGGTGCGTGGCCCGAACAGATGCTTCCCACAGCGTGAGCAGGGATGCCACTTCTGTACTCCGCCCCGAACGGATAGCGAAGGAAGGAGAGTCATTTTGAGGAATCATCAGGCGGCTCCTTCTCCGATTCATTTTGCGCGGGACGGAAAGTCAGGATCCTGGCGTGCTGTTTTGGTTTTTCCTCATCCGGCTGTTCCAGGGAAAAGACTGGCAGGCCGATGGATTCGGGCTTTCCGGCAGGCCGCACGCTTGCCGCGAACCGCTGGTTGAACAACTGGTTCTTCCAATGCTTCGCCTGAATAAGTGAAAGGATGAGGACAGCCTCTTCCCAACGTTTTGACGGTTCAAAATGGTTGGCAAGGGTTGAATATTTATCCCATAAGGCCATAAGCGAAGCTTCATCCAGCGCGTCAAGCTGGCGGGCCATTTTTTGCAGCATCTGTTCCATATATTTCTCCATGTTGCTTTGCCAGACACGGGCCATCGCATGGAAAGAAGCGTTTCAAAGCGAAATTGCCTTGAAAAAGAACGCCCCGCAGAGCTTCAAGTGAAGTTGCGGGGCGCATCTGGCAATGGTAACGCCGACGAAGGTCTTTCTGTAAAAATGGTACCGAACGGTTTCCGCTGCTTTTTTACAGGAAGAACCGGCGAAAGGTTTGCTCACCGCAGTCTGCCATGCGGCCGCAGAAAGCGTGTGCCACCGGTATGATCAGTGCCCCGCGGCAAGACTGATGCGCATGATGGCACGCCCAAGGGCGGCGCGGGCGCGGTCGGTGTCAATATCTTCTTCGGCATTTCGGGCGCGCGCAAGGCGTTCCTCGGCACGCGCCTTGGCCTGGCGGGCCCGTTCAACATCAATATTCTCCTGAAGCTCCGCCGATTCCGCCAGGATGACGACTTTTCCTGATGAGATCTCAGCAAAGCCGCCCGAGACGAAAACATTCTTCTGGACGCCATCCTTACGGTAATACAACCCACCGACAGTGAGGGCGGAGAGCAGGGGAATATGCCCCGGCATGACGCCAAATTGTCCCGCCACGCCCGGGATGCCGACATAGTCCGCTTCGGTGCTCAGCACGGGACCATCAGGCGTGACCACTTCAAGGTGGAGAGCCATGGGTCAACTCCTATTTGGCCTCTTGGCCCTTGGCGTGCTTGGCCAGAGCCATTTCAATGTCACCCACCATGTAGAAGTCGCTTTCAGACAGGTGGTCATAATCGCCGTTCAGGATGCCCTTGAACCCTTTGATAGTGTCCTCAAGTTTCACGTACACGCCGGGCGTGCCGGTAAACGTTTCGGCCACATGGAAGGGCTGTGAGAGGAAGCGCTGGATACGGCGCGCGCGGGCCACGGTAAGCTTGTCCTCGTCAGACAGTTCATCCATGCCCAGAATGGCAATAATATCCTGGAGTTCCTTATATTTCTGAAGAACCTGCTGCACCTGGCGGGCCACCTGATAATGCTCTTCGCCGACAACGTTGGGATCGAGCACGCGAGAGGTGGAGTCCAGCGGATCCACTGCGGGATAGATGCCCAGTTCCGCAATCTGGCGCGAAAGCACAAGTGTTCCGTCAAGGTGTGAGAAGGTGGTCGCGGGTGCGGGGTCGGTCAGGTCGTCAGCGGGCACATACACGGCCTGCACGGACGTGATCGAGCCTTTGTTGGTGGACGTGATGCGTTCTTCCAAAGCGCCAAGGTCCGTGCCGAGGGTGGGTTGATAGCCCACGGCCGAAGGCATGCGCCCGAGCAGGGCAGACACTTCAGAACCCGCCTGGGTGAAACGGAAGATGTTGTCGATGAACAGCAGCACGTCCTGGTTTTCCTCGTCGCGGAAATATTCGGCGCAGGTCAGGGCCGTCAGGGCAACGCGGGCGCGGGCTCCCGGGGGCTCGTTCATCTGCCCGTAAACAAGGGCCGCTTTCTCCAGAACGCCGGCATCCTTCATTTCGTGATAGAGGTCGTTTCCTTCACGGGTGCGTTCGCCTACGCCGCCAAACACGGAGATGCCGCCGTGCTGCTTGGCGATGTTATTGATCATTTCCATCAGGATAACGGTTTTGCCGACGCCTGCGCCGCCGAACAGCCCCATTTTCCCGCCCTTGGGGAAGGGAACAAGCAGATCCACGACTTTGATGCCCGTTTCCAGGACTTCAACCGAGGTATTCTGTTCGGTGAAATCCGGAGCTTCGCGATGGATGGGCAAAAACTTGTCCGTATCAATGGGGCCAAGCTCATCCACAGGACGGCCGACGACATTCATGATGCGGCCAAGCGAGGCTTTGCCCACAGGCACCCTGATGGGTGAGCCCGTGTCTTCGGCGTCCATGCCGCGGACAAGGCCTTCGGTAGCATCCATGGCGATGGTGCGGACCACGTTGTCGCCCAGGTGCTGGGCCACTTCGCAGATCAGGTCGGGCGCGTCGGCGTTGTTTGGGTTTTTGATGTTCAGAGCGGTCAGGATATTGGGAAGCTGTCCGCTCGGAAACGCCACGTCAACGACGGCGCCGATGACCTGAACGATTTTGCCGATATTCTTGCTCATATGTGAATGCTCCCTTGGGGACGTACCTATTACTGAAGTGCTTCCGCGCCGCCGACAATATCAATAAGTTCGCTGGTGATGGAGGCTTGGCGTGTTTTGTTGTAGAGCAGGGTCAGGGACTGGGTCATTTCATCACAGTTGCGCGTGGCGTTGTCCATGGCCATCATCCGGGCAGCGTTTTCGCTGGCGGCGGTATCAAGCAGGCTGCGGTGAATCTGTACGTTCACGAAACGCGGCAGCAGCACGCCGAGCAGCGTGACCACGTCGGGTTCGTAGACATATTCCGCAAAGGCGGCACCTCCGGCGGCGTCTGCCTGTTCCGAGCGCACGGGCAGAAGGGGCAGAACGGTAGTCTCCTGCCGGGCAACGGTTTCAAAACGGCCGTATACCAGCACAACCTCGTCCGCATTGCCGTTGGTGTACTCGCTGATCACTTCTTTGCCGATGGCCGCTGCGAGCGCGAAGTCGAAATCACCCAGCACATCCACATAGGAAGTTTGCAGGGGGAATCCGCTTTTGCGAATGGCATCGCGTCCCTTTTTGCCAACGCAGATGAAGGAAACCTTTTTGCCTTTCGCTTTTGCTTCGCGGGCGACATCCAGCCCGCGGGCGATAAGCGAGGCGTTAAAGCCGCCGCACAGGCCGCGGTCAGAAGTGGCCAGCACAATAAGCGTCGCCTTTGGTTCAGGGCGGACATCCAGGAGAGGATGCGCCGCATTGTCGGCTTTGGCCGCGAGGTCGCGCAGCATTGCGTGGAACTTGTCCGCATAAGAGCGGAAACGTTCGATGCGGGCCTGGGCGCCGCGCAGCTTGGCCGAAGCGACCATATTCATGGCCTTGGTGATCTGCTTGGTCTTGCGGACCCCGAAGATCTTGTTTTTGACGTCTTTCAACGACGGCATGGGCGTATCCCTCAGGCCTTATAGCCCTGTTTGAAGGCCGCGATAGCGTCTTTCAGGCTGGTTTCAAGGTCGTCGTCCAAGATCTTCTTGGTCTTGATGTTTTCAAGCACTTCCGGCTTTACTGTGCGCAGATATTCAAGGAAAGCCTTTTCAAAGGCCTGCACTCCTTCCACTGGCACATCATCCATGAACCCGCGCGTGGCGGCGTACATGGAGGCGACCTGTTCGTGCGTGGCCATAGGCTGATACTGAGGCTGTTTCAGCAGTTCCACCAGCCTTGCGCCACGGTTCAGCTTTTGTTTGGTGCTCTTGTCAAGATCCGAGCCAAACTGCGCAAAAGCCGCCAGTTCGCGGTACTGGGCAAGATCCAGACGCATGGTGCCGGCCACCTGCTTCATGGCTTTTACCTGAGCCGCGCCGCCTACGCGGGATACGGAAAGTCCTACGTTGATGGCCGGACGGATACCAGAGTTAAACAGGTTGGGTTCAAGGTACACCTGTCCGTCGGTGATGGAGATCACATTGGTGGGGATGTACGCGGATACGTCACCGGCTTGTGTCTCGATAATAGGCAGAGCCGTCAGCGAACCGCCGCCCAGTGAATCATTGAGCTTGGCCGCGCGCTCCAGCAGGCGCGAATGCAGATAGAAGACGTCGCCGGGATACGCTTCGCGTCCGGGCGGACGGCGAAGCAGCAGGGACATCTGGCGGTAGGCAACGGCCTGCTTGGACAAGTCGTCATAGACGATGAGCGCGTGTTTGCCGTTGTCGCGATAATATTCCGCCATAGTGCAGCCGGTATACGCAGCGATATACTGAAGGGGGGCGGCTTCGGAAGCCGAGGCAGAAATGATAGTCGTGTATTCCATGGCCCCGTGCTTGCGCAGCGTGTCAGCGACCAGGGCGATGGTGGACTGCTTCTGACCAATAGCCACGTAGAAGCAGTGGATATCGGAATCCTTCTGGGCAAGAATGGCGTCAATGCAGATAGCGGTTTTGCCGGTCTGGCGGTCGCCGATAATTAGTTCCCGCTGACCGCGCCCGATGGGCGTCATGGCATCAATGGCCTTGATGCCGGTAACCATGGGTTCGTGTACGCTTTTGCGGGCGATGATGCCAGGAGCCTTGACTTCCACGGGGCGGAAATTTTTTGTTTCAACGGGGCCCAAGCCATCTACCGGCTGCCCCAGGGGGTTGAGCACGCGCCCCATGATGGCGTCCCCTACGGGTACCGAGAAAATGCGGCCCGTACGTTTGACTGGAGCGCCTTCCCTGATGCCTGTGCCGTCACCCAAAAGGGCCACGCCGACATTGTCTTCTTCAAGGTTCAGCACCATTCCCAGAACGCCGCCGGGAAATTCAAGAAGCTCCATGCTCATGGCGTTCTGTACGCCATACACACGGGCAATCCCGTCTCCGACCGAAAGCACGGTGCCGGTTTCCACGGCATCCACACGCTGCTCGAAGTGCTGGATTTGCTCTTTGATGATGCTGCTGATCTCATCCGCATTGATATGCATGAGCTATTCACCCCTCTTGATGGTGTCGATGAGTGCAGTAAGTTGTGCCCGAAGGCTCGCATCCATAATCGTATTGCCCAGACGGAGGACAATGCCGCCGAGAATGCCGGGATCGACCTCAAAACCAAGTTCGACCTCGGAGCCGGCCTTTTTGCCAAGGGATGCCGCCAGTTCTCCCTTTTTGGCTGCACCCAGCGGAACGGCGGTCACCACGGTGCCGCGCACAATGCCTTTGGCTTCGTCCAAAAGCCGCTCAAAAGCGGCTGCGATGGCAGCCAGCTGATCCAGTCGGGACTTTTCAGCCAGAAGATGGAGGAAGCTGACCATGATGGGATTGGCGCCCAGTTTTTCCAGCAGGGCGCCCAGAACCGCTTCTTTCTCGGCAGGCGTAATGACCGGAGCACGCAGCAGGCGTTCCAGGTCTGGAGATGCCTTCAGCAGTTTTTCAAGAGCGGTCAGGGTCGAGCCGTACTTTTCCAGCTCGCCGAGGCCTTTTTCCCTGCCGATGGCAAACAGGGCTCCGGCATAACGCCGGGCTACAATATCGCCGCTCAATGGAGAACCACCTTTTTCAGAGAGTTGTCGATGAGCGCGGCATGCTGCGCCGGGGTCATGCCAGAGCGCAGGGCCGCTTCAACGGCCTTTGCAATTTCGTCAGCCAGACTGGCCCGCAACGACGCGATTTCGGTGCGGGTCTGCGAATCGGCAGCCTTTTCCGCCTGTTCGCGGATGGCGGCGGCGTCTTTTTCGGCGCGGGCGATGATGGAAGCCTTCATGGCTTCGGCCTGCTGGCGGCTTTCCAAAAGAATGGCCTCACGTTCGGCCTCAAGGTTGGCAAGACGCGCTTCCAGATCGGCGAGGCTCTTTTCAGCCTCGGCCTTGCGGTTCGCCATGTTTTCCAGATCTGCGGCAATGGCGGCGCGGCGGCCGCCGAAGAAGGACAGGATCTGTTTGCCGGCGGCGCGCCAGATAATATACAGGAACACGGCAAGGTTTCCTACGCGGGCAAGGAAGTTCACCCCCGGCCTTTCTGTATTGAGATGCGCGACAACGGCCAGCAGGATCAATGCGGCCAAGGCCACAAGACCGTCCCGGCTGAGCAGAAATTTGAGGAACGTGTTCAAGGATGCCCCCACGATCGGGTGTTGAGGATTCGGCCACGCGGAGAAACCGCGTTTATGCCTTCACTTTCTTGGTCTTTCCGGCAGTGCCGACCAGCTTTGTCAGCATAGCCTGAACCAGCCCCGGTATGTCTGCGCGTAAGGCGTCGCGGGTACGGGCAATATCAGCGGCTGTGGCGTCGGCGGCCGCGCGGAGCGTTTCATGGGCTTTGCCGGACGCGTCGGCAAGCAGCGCCTGCCCTGCAGTTTCAGCTTCTTCCCTGGCCTGCTTGCGCAAAACCGCGCCGCGTTCCCGTGCGTTTTCCAGCGCGGCCTGATAGTCAGCAAGCGTCTTTGCTGCGCGTTTATCAAGCCCCGCCGCTTCAGCCGCAAAACGATCCAGCGTTTCACGGCGTTTGCGGATAATCTCCCGGATGGGACGGATGAGGAGAATATTCAATACAACCAGCGTGACGAGGAAGTTCACAAGCTGGATGCCCATGGTGAGATCAAGATCTATCACGTGTATTCCCCTGAGGAAAAAGGAAATATGTATTCACGTTAAAAGTCGGCAATCATCCTAAGGCGTTTTGGTGCGGCTGTCAATGCGGATAGGGTCGGAAAAGCCTTCGAGGTGCGCGCTGGGCTTACTCGGCTTTTGACTGCTCAGGTTCGGCGGTGCTCATGTGGAGCTGGGCGTCAAGGAGCCCCCCATCCTCGACTAAAAGGGATGGGGTATGCAGTTCTCCCCGCAAAAGGCCTGTTTTGTGGACAGTGGCGCGACGTTGAATATGAGCTTTGCCAGTAAAGGTCCCCGCCAGGATCAGCTCCCCTATGTACAGGTCGCCTTCAATGACAGCTTCTTTGCCGATGATCAATACTCCTTCGGAGTGTATTTCGCCGGTAAATTTTCCGTCGATGCGTACGGCGCCCTCAAACTGAAGCTTCCCGGAATATACAGTACCAGCGCCGAGAAACGCGTTGATCTCTTCTTTACCCATACCACTGCTCCTTTATACGTCCGTGTGAACGCGGCGGATCAGCCTTTGAACATGAACCGGCGCATGGATATGTTCAGTACCAGTCCGACCAGTGCGAAGTTGAGCAACGTCGCGCTGCCCCCGTAACTGAGAAAGGGCAGGGGGATGCCCACAACAGGAAGAAGTCCCAGCACCATTCCTGTGTTGATAAGGATTTGCCAGAAAAAATATATAAAAACGCCCGCGGCAAGCGTGCTGCCGAATCTATCCTTGGCGTCGCGCACGGTGTTGAAGATACCCAAAAGGAAAGTGCAAAACAAGATCATAAGCAGGATGCAGCCGACAAAACCCCATTCTTCCCCGAACACGGCGATGGCGAAATCCGTGTGCTTTTCCGGCAGAAAGCGAAGCAGACTCTGGGTCCCCTGCAACCAGCCCTTGCCGAACATCTGGCCGGAGCCGATGGCGATTTTTGCCTGCGCGATATGATACCCGGCCCCCAGGGGGTCGCTGCCGGGGTCAAGAAAGGTCATGATGCGTTGTTTCTGGTAGTCATGGAGCATGAACATCCAGCACAGCGGCAGGAGAAGGGGCCCGATGACAAGGCTCCCCTTGATGACGTTTTTTGTGACGCCATGAAAGGCAATCATTCCGCCGAGAATGAAGAGAATTGTCAGCGCGGTACCAAGATCCGGCTGCAGAATGATGAGTCCTGCCGGGACGGCGGCGACAGCAAAAATCTGGCACAGGGGCCCCCAACCTAACGGCAGGCTATCTTTGGCGAGCAGCTGAGCCCCCAGGATCAGCACGGCGACTTTGGCTATTTCACTGGGCTGGAACTGAAACAGGCCAAAATCAAGCCAGCGCCTGGCGCCCAGGGCGAGCTTGCCCACCAGCGGCACCATGAGCAGAGACAGAACAGCCGCGCCATACAGGAAATGGGAGATATTGGTCAATCTCCGATAGTCAAAGCTCATGGCGCCAATCATCACGACGAAACCTCCGCATCCCCAGATGATCTGGCGCCGGTAGTACGGTGACAGCACCAGGCCATCCTCCAGCCTGGTTCCACAAGCGGAATACAGATTGATGAGGCCAACGGCGTACAGCACTATCAGGCTGGCCAGCAGGCCCCAGTTCAAATGGGTCAGGAGGCGTCGGTCAATCAGGCTCATACTGCGTCGGAACGGGACGGCCGGGGCGATGCCCCGCGCAGGCCGTCCGGTCTGGTTTCGTCTTTGCGGCGGAAGAAATCAAAGCTTCATGGCGTCATGTACAAGCGCCATGGTGAGCTGCGCCTCAGCGCGCGCTTTGACGTCGCCTGCGGCCAGAATTTCGTCTATCTGCGCAGCGGTATAGCGGGCGCGCCGTTCGTGCAGGGGGTCAAGAAACAGCTTGAGATTTTTCATGAAAATCTTTTTGCAGTCTACGCAACCCAGTGTTGCCTGGGTGCAGCCGCAGCGGATTTCGGCCTGTTCATCGGGGGATGAAAGCAGCACGTGATACGGGAAAAGGTTACACACGTCAGGGTTGCCCGGGTCGGATTTGCGCAGGCGCGCCGGATCGGTGAACATACCCCGCACCTTTGGAGCAATGTCATCCATGGTGTCACGCAGATAGATGGAGTTGCCGTAGGATTTTGACATCTTGCGCCCGTCAAGGCCAGGGCAGCGGGCGGCAGGGGTCAGACGCGCTTCGGGCTCCGGAAAGATTTCACCATAAAAACTGTTGAAACGGCGGGCGATTTCGCGGGTCAGTTCAAGATGGGGAAGCTGATCCTGCCCCACAGGAACCCATTTGGGCCGGTACATCAGAATGTCGGCGGCCATGAGCACGGGATAGCCAAGGAAACCAAAGTTGCCCAGGTCCTTTGTGGTGATTTCCTGCTGCTGTTCTTTATAGGTCGGGTTGCGTTCCAGCCAGCTGACAGGCGTGATCATCCCGAGCAGGAGCGCCAGTTCGGAATGCTCAAGCAGCCTCGACTGCTGGAAAATAACGCATTTCTGGGGGTCAAGACCGGCGGCCAGCCAGTCGAGCACCAGCTCCCGGACAAAGCCGCGCAGCCTTGACGTGTCGGCATAGTCGCTGGTCAGGGCGTGCAGGTCGGCGACGAAGAAAAAGGATTCGGTGGTGTCCTGCATGGGCACCCAGTTTTTCAGCGCGCCGAAGTAGTGTCCGAGATGCAGGGGGCCGGTAGGCCGCATGCCGGAAACAGTACGGCGGGCAGGATCGTGAGTCATGGGAAAAGCCTCCGGAGAAAGCGATTACAGCCCGAACAGGCTGAGCAGAAGTTTAACGGAAAACGAGATGACAGGGTACATGATGTAGGAAAACGCCCCGAGCAGGAGAAGCAGGATGATGAGCATCATGCCGTACCGTTCAAGCTGCATGTAGCGCATGCCCCAGGCCGGAGGGAGCAGACTCCAGAGAATCTTGCTCCCGTCAAGCGGGGGCACAGGCATGAGGTTGAACCAGGCGAGAGCACAATTGATTGAAATGGAAGTATAGAGCATGAGGAAGAAGAATTCCCACACCCCAGAAGTGTTCCATTCCTGATAGGGCAGGATAAAGAGGTATAGCCGCAGCAACCCCGCCGAAAGAAAAGCCAGAAGGAAGTTCGCGGCGGGACCGGCCAGGGAGACGGCAAGCACGTCGCGTGAGATGTTGCGGAAATGGCGGGGATTGATGGGAACAGGCTTTGCCCAGCCCAGCACCACGGGGCCAAGGAGACTTGTCAGCACAAAGAAAAGCAGCCCCATGGGATCAATATGCGGCAAAGGATTGAGCGTAAGCCTTCCCATCATGGCGGCGGTGGGATCGCCGCGCCGGGCAGCCATCCAGCCGTGGGCGACTTCATGCAGGATAATGCCCAGCATCAGAGGGATGAAGGCGACGCTGATGCGCTTGATGGTCAGAATAAAATCAAAATCGGGCATGGCGGGTCTTCAGCCTGGGCGGAGCGCCTTCGCGCATCCTGAGGCCGCTGCGGCATACCGAAGCTGCTCTCAGACGAGCAGCTCCGGACATGATTACTGAGTGACGGTCAGCCGGAGGAAACGCTTTTTCCCCAGCCTGACTTCGTATTCACCGGGTTCAAGTGCGGTCTCGGCATCTTCCACACGGGCTCCGTTGATGCTCAATGAGCCGGACTTGATGAGTCGTTTGGCTTCTCCCCGCGACGCGGCAAGACCTGATTCCGCCAGGAAGATTGGCGGTTTGCTGGCCTCGCCGGCGGCGCAGGCGTAGCTCGGGGCGTCTTCCGGCACTCCTCCCCCCCCAGCGAAAACAGCGTTGAAATCCTGTCTGGCGGTTTCGGCTGCCTCCCTGCTGTGATAACGCTCGACGATTTCGTACGCGAAATCTTCCTTGACTTTTTTGGGATGTAGGGTGCCTGCCTCGACCGCCGAACGGAGAGCGGCGATTTCTTCAAGAGTTTTTGCCGACAAGAGCTCGTAATACCGCCACATCAGATCATCTGAAATGGACATGGCCTTGCCGAACTGTGTAGCCGGAGGTTCGTCGATACCGATATAGTTTCCGTATGATTTTGACATCTTGCGCACGCCGTCCAGACCTTCCAGGAGGGGGACGGTAAGGATGCACTGCGGTTCCAGTCCATACTGGCCCATGAGCGTTCTTCCGACGAGCAGGTTGAAGGTCTGGTCGCGGCCGCCAAGTTCGACATCGGCTTTGAGCGCCACGGAATCAAATCCCTGGAACAGGGGATAGAGCAGCTCGTGGATGGCAATGGGCGCGTTTTCCCTGTAACGCTTGGCAAAGTCGTCCCGCTCCATGATGCGGGCCAGGGTATAGCGTGAAGCCAGCTTGATGAAATCGGCCGGCGTGAACTTCCCAAGCCATTTGGAGTTGAATTCAACGACGGTTTTTTCAGGATCAAGGATTTTGAAAACCTGTTTCTTGTATGTTTCGGCGTTGGCAAGGACCTGCTCTTCAGTGAGAGGCGGCCGCGTGGCCGAACGGCCGGAAGGGTCGCCGATGCGTCCGGTAAAGTCGCCGACCAGAAAAACCACCGTGTGTCCCAGTTCCTGAAAATGGCGGAGTTTATGGATGAGCACGGTATGGCCGAGGTGCAGGTCAGGAGCGGTAGGGTCGAAGCCAGCCTTGATGACAAGCGGTTTGCCGCGGGCGAGTTTCTTGCGGAGTTCGCCTTCGTCAATGAGTTCGGCGCAGCCCCGCCGGATAATTTTGATTTGTGAATCAACATCAAGCATCTTTATTCACCTCAAAGAAAGCATCCGCAATTTCTCGCAGACTCCGCCCCCGCTGTCAATGCCTTACGGCTTTGCTCCTGTTGAGGAAAGACTCCTTTTCAGTAAGGGGCAGGGCTTTTTCAGATCTGGGCAGGCTGGTGTCTGAAATGTTTTGCTTGTGTTCTGCAGGACGAGCCCGGGGTGGGGGAGATGGTATTGGATGAACGCAGAGAATAAAGTTTATTGCGTTCCAGTCTGTTAGGCGGCTTGACAAATGTCGGGTATTCAGCTAATTTAACAACTGGAAGAGACAGAGGCGCGGCTGCGCGGCTCGGTTTCGCATTCCTGTTTGACCTTATGGTCCTACCGGGGTGGCCTTTTTCAGGCCCCCTTTTTTTATGCCGGCCGGCTGCATTCCGGCGCAACTCAATCGTCGTCCGAGGTGGTATGGGAAAGGATCTCGTCGCCCTGGCAAACAAGCTGGCAGAGCCGTTGGCGGCTTCACTCGGGCTTGACATCTGGGGAGTGGAGCTGGTGGGAGGCGGACGCCCTGTATTGCGGCTGTTTGTAGAAAGAAAAGCCCCGGAGGGCGCGTGCCCTTCTTCTGTTTCCGAAGAATGCCCGCCCGATACTGTTCCGGCTGGGGTATCTGTTGATGAATGCGCGGAATTGTCACGCCTCCTGGGGCTTTCCCTGGAGGTTGAGGATTCCTTTGATTCCGCATGGGTGCTGGAAGTTTCTTCGCCGGGGTTGGAGCGCGTGTTTTTTCGTCTGGAACAGCTTGAACCTTTTATCGGGAAAGAGCTGGATGTGACGCTGGACGGGCCGCATCCTTCCTGGCCTGCGGCCGATGGAGTGCCTGGCCGCAGGAAATTTCGGGGAACGCTGCTCGGAATCGGAGACGACAGTTTCACACTGGGCATTCCCGCGGAAAACCGCCTTCCTGATGAGCCGGAAACCGTAGTGATCCTGTGGGCAGATGTGCGCCGGGCGCATCTTGTGCATGTTTTTCCCGAACCCGGATTGCCCGGAAAGGGCGGCAAAGCGACTAAAAAAGGCCCCCAAAGGCGGAGGTAACGCATGAATTTGGACCTGAAAAAAGCCATTGACCAGATCAGCAAGGATAAGGGGCTGGACCGCGATATGCTCATTGATACGCTGGAGGACGCTGTGCGTACCTCCGTAGAGCGCAAATATGGGGACGGCCTTGATGTGGAAGTGCGCTATAATGACGATACTGGCGATATTGAAGTTTTTCAGTTCAAAATCGTCGTGAAGGAAGTCGTGGATCCCGTCCGTGAGGTTTCGCTTGAAGAAGCGCAGGCACTCGATCCCGCCGTGCAATGTGATGATGAGATGGGGTTCCGGCTGAAGATAGAAGACCTCGGCCGTATCGCCGCCCAGTCCGCGAAGCAGGTGATTATCCAGCGTATGCGCGATGCGGAGCAGGAAATCATCTATTCTGAATACCGTGACCGCGTAGGCGAAATAGTCAGCGGCATCGTCCAGCGCCGGGACAAGGGCGGCTGGGTTATCAATATGGGCCGGACTGAGGCCCTTCTGCCGCGCGAGGAACAGATTCCCCGGGAACACTACAAACGCGGAGACCGCCTGCAGGCGCTGCTCATTGAAGTCCGCAAGGAAGGGCGCGGGCCTCAGATCATTATCTCCCGCGCCCACCGGGATTATATGGCGGCTTTGTTCCGCCGCGAGGTGCCCGAGGTTGACGATGGTACTGTGCAGGTGATGGGGGTGGCCCGTGACCCTGGCAGCCGCGCCAAGGTGGCGGTGCTGTCGCGTGAGCGTGATGTCGATCCCGTGGGCGCATGTGTAGGCGTGCGCGGTTCGCGCATCCAGAATATCGTGCAGGAACTGCATGGCGAACGTATTGATATCGTGGTGTGGAGTCCCGAAGTTTCCACGTATGCGCGCAATGCCCTCGCTCCGGCGCAGATTTCCCGTATCGTGGTGGATGAGGCGGAAAATCTGCTGGAAGTCACTGTCCCTGATGATCAGCTGACAAGCGCCATCGGTCGTAAAGGGCAGAACGTGAAACTGGCGGCCAAGCTACTGGGCTGGAAAATCGATATTTTCACCGAGACGCGCTATAACGAGGCAAACGCTATCGGGCGCGGCCTGGAGCAGGTGGCCAATGTGGCTGAAATTTCTGTTGAAACCTTGCTGGCTGCGGGATTCAACACACTGCACGCACTGCGCGAGGCTTCGGATGAGGAACTTGCCGACAAACTGAACCTGTCTGCCTCCAGAGTGGCGGATTTGCGTTCGGCGGCGAATTTCCTCGCGCCTGTCGTGGATACGCAGTCCGCTCCGGCAAATACGGAAGGTGCGGCTGCGCAGGCTCCCGAAAACGGCGGCGGGAAGGAATCCTGAGTGTGAAGCGGGGACACGAACCTGTCAGGATGTGTGTGATTTGTCGGCGTCGCGCGCCAAAGGCAAGTTTGGAGCGGTACGTCTTGCCTCCGGGAGAGGAGGCGCTATTGGTCGATGAAAGCCGGACGCATTCCGGGAGAGGCTGGTATGTATGCGCGGCGGAGGAGTGCCGGGAAAAATTCCGGCGGTTCCGCGCAGGCAGGCGGAAGCGAAAGGGAGTGAGTGCATGAGCGAGAATGCGATTACTGTGAAAGAGTTGGCGACAGAGCTGAATGTCCCCCCGCGGGATCTGCTGCGGGTATTGCGCGATCTTGGGATCCCTGCAAAAAGCATGGTCAGCGACGTTGCGCCAGAAGATTTGTCCCGTGTCCGGGAACAGTTCGCTTCGTCAGGAGGCAGTTCGGGCGAAGAATGGCGTGAGAGCCGTTCCGGCGTTGTTGTGCGGCGCAGGCGCGTTCCGGCGGGCCGTCCTTCACCTGCACAGGCTGCTGCTGCAGGACCCGCGGAAGAAAAGTCTGCGGCAACTGCAGAGAGTCAGGATAAGCCTCTTCAGGAAAAAACCGCCGCTCCCTCATCTGTCGCAGAAGCTTCTGCTGAAAATGAGCCGGCTCCGGCAGAGTCCGGCAAGGCCGTGTCCGCTCCGGATGTTGTTGTTCAGGCCGAAGCGGCTGAACCGCAGCCGGAAGACAGCGCCGCGGCGCGCGCTCCGGCCGTTCCGGCAGAAAACGTCGCTGCCGGTGATACCATTCCCGCTGATGCCGCGGGGGAGGAAAAGCAGGAAAAGAAGCAGGAAGCCGTGCCTTCTCCTGATAACGAAGCGTCTTCTTCCAATAAAAAAGCGTCCCGCAAAAAATCCGTCCACCCCGCGCCGGTCGTGGCAAGGGTGATCAGCCGTCCTGCCGCGTCTGCTGCGCGTGAGGCCGTGCAGGCGCCGTCTGCCGTACCAGCTCCTCAAACTGCAGAAAACGGGTCTGAAGCGGTCCAGTCTCCCGCCGCGGCACCTGATGCGTCCAGCTTGGACAAGGCGGAAGATAAAAAGGCTGCTGCGCCGGCCAACATTTCGTCTGCCGGTATGCCCGACTCGGAACGAAAAAAAGATGGAACGGAGAAGGAATCCGGAAAAGAACCTGTCCGGATTGTCCGTTCGTCCGCTCCGGAACAGGCGGATGGAGACGCCCCCCGCCGCGCCCGGCCTGCCGCATCAGCCCGGCCTGAAGGCTCGTCTGCGCCTTCTTTGCTGCCGCCGGTGGAGGCTCGCTCTGCCGAACGTGACCGGGAGTTTTCCGGTAGTGAAGAACGCCGCGAGCGTCCTCGCCGTCAGGAAACTCCGTCCACTTCCCATGTACGGGTGATTTCCCGTCCCGACGCCCCGGCTCAGAGCCGGCGGCCTGCAGCAGCGCCCGCAGCAGAAAATACTGAGAGCCGTGATAGCCGCGATAACCGCGACAGACGCGGTAATTCCCGTGGGTATGGAGCGCGTTCCGGCGGCTCTTCGCGTCCTGGCGGGCCGCGCCCTGGCGGAGAATTTGTCATGCCGGATGGCGGCGATTCCGGGCGTGAGGGGCAAAGCAAGAAAAAACGCAATAAAAACCAGAACCGCCGCGGAGCTGATTTCCAGCAGATGGACATCAGCCATCGCCATGAGGATGACGACAACGAAATGCCGCGTTTCCGCAGCCGCCGCCGTCCTCAAAACCGTGAGAACCGCCAGGCGCCTCAGGCGACCCAGCCTCAGAAGGCCGTCAAGCGCAAGATTCGCGTGGAAGAAGGAATCCGCGTTGCAGATCTGGCCCACCAGATGGGAATAAAATCTGGTGAAATCATCAAGGTGCTGTTCGGACTTGGGATTATGGCGACGATCAACCAGACGCTGGATCTCGACACAGCCGCTGTGGTCGCTTCTGAATTCGGATACGAGGTGGAGAAAACCGGCTTCGTCGAGGATGATTATCTGGCCCAGGCCGAGGTCGATGCGCCTGAATCCCTGAAGCGCCGTCCCCCCGTGGTGACGATTATGGGCCATGTTGACCACGGAAAAACATCTCTTCTGGACGCCATTCGCAAGACCAACGTCACCAGCGGCGAAGCCGGGGGGATTACCCAGCATATCGGCGCCTACTATGTGAAAACAAAGAATGGCGATATCGTGTTCCTCGATACCCCCGGCCATGAAGCGTTTACAGCCATGCGCGCCCGCGGCGCGCAGGTCACCGACTTCGTGGTGCTGGTTGTGGCGGCTGATGACGGCGTTATGGAGCAGACCCGCGAAGCCATCAACCATTCCCGCGCCGCGGGGGTGCCGATCATGGTTGCCGTGAACAAGATCGACAAGCCCGAAGCCAATCCGGATCGCGTTCTGCGCGAATTGGCGGAACTGGGGCTTGTGGCGGAAGACTGGGGCGGCGATACAGTGGTTGCCAAAGTGTCGGCCAAGACCCGCCAGGGGCTTGACGAAATGCTTGAACTGCTTGCTTTGCAGGCCGAAATCCTTGATTTAAAGGCTAATCCCGACAAGCCCGCGCGCGGGCATATTGTGGAGGCCAAACTGGATAAAGGGCGTGGGCCTGTAGCAACGGTGCTGATTCAGGAAGGAACGTTGCACCAGGGCGATACTTTCGTGTGCGGTGTCTTCAGCGGCCGTGTACGCGCCATGTTCAACGACCAGGGGCGCAAAGTCAAAGAGGCTGGCCCGTCCCGTCCTGTGGAAGTGCAGGGTTTTGAAGGCGTACCGGAAGCCGGTGAACCATTCATCTGCCTTACTGACGAAAAACTGGCCCGGCGGATCGCCGAATCACGTGCTGTCAAACAGCGCGAGCGGGATTTGGCCAAGGAATCCCGCGTCACGCTGGAAACCTTCCTTTCACAGCCGGCTGAAGGCGAAGAAACGCGGACGCTTAACCTGGTGGTCAAATCTGACGTGCAGGGCTCGCTGGAGGCCATTGTCGAGGCCCTCAAAAAGCAGAGCACGGACAAGGTCAAGATTGAGGTTATCCATGGGGGCGCCGGCGCCATCACCGAATCCGACATTCTGCTGGCGTCTGCCTCGCAGGCTATCGTCATCGGCTTCAACGTGCGTCCTACCGCCAAGGTGAAAACCTTTGCCGAGCAGGAAGGCATTGACATCCGCTTCTATGACATCATCTACAAGCTCGTGGATGAGATTAAGAGCGCCATGGCCGGCCTGCTTGCCCCTGTCAGCCGCGAGGTATACCTCGGCCAGGCTGAAGTGCGGCAAATTTTCACTGTGCCCAAGGTCGGCACGGTAGCCGGCTGTTTTGTCGCCGACGGCAAGATTACCCGCGCCGCCGGTGTGCGGCTGCTGCGTGACGGCATCGTGGTGCATACCGGAAAACTGGCTTCACTCAAGCGTTTCAAGGATGATGCCCGTGAAGTGCTGAAGGGCTATGAATGCGGTATGAGCATTGAGAACTTCAATGATATCAAAATGGGCGACGTGATCGAAGCCTTCGAAACTGTTACCGAAGCGGCCCAGCTCTAGCTCTGGTATCAGGCATGCCCGGCGCGCCGAGTCCCGTCGCGCCGGGCTTTGTCACAGAAGCCGGGGAAATGTCCGCTGCCTTTTCCTCTCCTGCGTGGAAGCCGACATGCTGATTGCCATTTTGACCGTCGAATACACGCTGCACGGCAATGACACCCTCAAGGGCAAACGTCGTGTGGCCAACAGCCTCAAGCAGAAGGTCCGTAATACCTTCAATGTCGCCGTAGCCGAGGCGGGGACCGAAGATTCGCTGGTGCGGCTGCGGCTGAAGGTGATTTCGCTGAGCAACGAAGAACGTCATCTGCGTTCCCGCATGGACAAATGCCTTGCCATGATGGAAGCTGTTTGTGCGGAGGAAATGACGTACAGCGACCTGGAGTTTATGGATGCCGACTGAACCGGAAATCGCCGCTCATGCTGCGGCTATTGTCGAAATACTGCGCAGGCACGACCGCATTCTGGTTGCCGCGCATGGCGCACCCGACGGTGACGCTGTGGGGTGCACCATTGCCATGGGCTGGATTTTGAAGGCCATGGGCAAGGAGGCGGTTCTTCTGAACGCGTCGGGACTGCCTGCCCACTTTTCATGGATGTCTTCGCCAGGCCGCATCTATCGGCGCATGTATGAACTGCCCTTCTGGCCTGAACTTGTTGTTGCGCTGGATTGCGGTGATGCGTGGCGCCTAGGGAAGGAATTGCTGGAGGCTCTCCCCCGGATTCCTTCTGTCAATATTGATCATCATCTTGGCAACCCTGCCTATGGTTCGCTTTATAATTGGATTGAGCCCGGCATGGCCGCCGTCGGTCAGATGGTCGCGGCTCTGGCGGATGCCGCCGGCATTCCGATAACGGGTCCGCTGGCTGAAAGTATCTATGTTTCCCTGGTGTCGGATACGGGTTCGTTTACTTACGGCAACACCACGCCTGCCGTGTTTACGCTGGCGGCGCGGCTGCTGGCCGGCGGCCTTGACGCGGGTTCCGTGCGGGACAGGATGGACAATCAGTGGAGCATGGCCAAAACCAGATTATGGGGGACGCTGCTTCGGTCAATTTCCCTTGAACACGAAGGCCGGGTGGCCTTGTGCCGGGTTACGCTTGACGAGCTGGGAGAGGCCGGCGCCGTTAAGGAAGATATTGAAGGCTTTGCCGAGCAGATGCGTAAAATTCAGGGCGTCCGCATAGCCGTGCTGCTGAGAGAGGACAAACCTTCCGGCAGCAAGCTTTCCCTGCGTTCATGCGGGGAAGATGATGTACGCGAAGTGGCGGCTCAGTTTGGCGGCGGCGGTCATAAAAACGCCGCCGGGGCCCGTCTGGATATGACGCTGGACAAGGCTGTCCCCGCGGTTCTGGCGGCACTGAAGCTATAAGATGCCAAAGGCGCAATCCGGAGAAAGCCCCCCGCTCAGCGAGTTTCCTTCCCCTCGGGCATGCGCAGGTTTCCTGATGTGCAGATTACTGTGCCTGACGCTGTCCTGATGCGAATGCCGCCCGTTTCGTCGAGTCCCAGCAGCCGGCCTTCAAGACAGTGCTGCTCGTGCGGGCCATCTTCAATGATCACGGTTTCATTCTGAAACAGAAGGCGTTTTTCGGTTATCTCCTGCCAGCGCTGGGCGTCGCCATTGGCGGCAAGCCGGCGCAGGGACGAGACGAGAAACATCCAGAATTCAGCAAGACAGCTGATATCGCGCGCGGCAAGCCCCTGTACCGGCAGACATCCGGCGGGGAAGGCGTGCTGGGCCCGCATGGCGCTGTCCGGGGGGGCGGCCGCGATATTGATGCCGATACCGGCGATAATGATGTTTTCTCTTTCCCGGATCAGAATCCCCCCTATTTTTCTGTATGGCACCGCATCCTGACGCGCGACGAGAATCAGATCATTGGGCCACTTGATTTTGAGCTGAAGCCCGAAAGTCTCCATTGCCGCGGTGAGCAGACCTCCCAGCGCCGGCGAACCGGAATCCTCTGAAAAAGGAGGGACATAAGGAAGCCTGACAGCCCCGTAGATATTTCCCGGCGGGGATATCCATATGCGGCCATATTGGCCGCGTCCTTCTGTCTGGCTGGCGGCAAGGACGCTTTCCCATTCTCGCAGCCGCCCTTCTTTCGCAAGTTTTTCCGCCGTCAGCAGCGTGGATCTGACACAGTCGTACAGATGCACGAGGGGACACGCCGGAGAAACGATGTACTGGCCCATGGCGTCCGCCGTGACGGATTCCGCCGCTTTTGACGAAAGAAAAGGAAGGCCGGTCACAACGCTGTTCCGGACAGGGGTTTTTCTGCGACATACAGGCAGACAATGCCAGAAGTCAGCGGAATGTAGTAAACGCGGCCAAAGCCGGAAGTGCGAAGCTCATCCGCCAGTTCCGCGGCTGTTGGGAATTCACGGATAGTGCGAGCCAGGTAGACGTAGGCGTTGTCGCCGGAAACAAGTTTGCCCAGCAGAGGAAGGAAGCGATTCAGATAGACGTTGTACAGCCCTTTCCAGATGCGTTGCCGCCCGGAACCAAACTCCAGTATGCAGGCGCGGCCGCCGGGGCGAAGCACGCGGCACATCTCTGACATGGCTTCCGCGCGCGGGCTGATGTTGCGGATGCCGAATGCCATGGTCACTGCCTGCACTGAGTTGTCGGGCAATGGCAGGCGCCGCGCGTCCGCCGTCACTGTGGCGATGGAAGAGCGCCGCGCCGGCGTGTCCAGTTTTTTTTCGCCTTTTTCCAGCATGGGACGACAGTAGTCCATGGCGATGATGGCTGCGTCTGGCCGGCGGGCATGCAAGGCCAGAGAGACATCAAGCGTACCTGCCGCCAGATCCAGCAGTCGCGGATTCGCGGTTTCTTCCAGGCCAGCCAGCGCGGTGCGGGCAAGACAGGCGCGCCATCCCTGGTCCATCCCCAGGCTGAGCAGCCTGTTTAATGGATCATACCAGCGCACAATACGCCCGAACATGTCGGAAACAGCGCGCGCGCCGTTCTGCGGGCCAAGGGGGACCTTATTCATCCGCGCCCTCCGCCGCGTTCTTGTTTGTCAGCACGCCGAGCACTACCCCGTATACGTCGGGAAAAACATCGGCGAAGTTGGCGGGCGAAACCCGTTGCAGCTCGATGAATTTCACTACGATTTCCTTGGTGACTTGCAGCGCTTCCTTTTGTATCTTGTCCATGGGATTGCCCCTGATTGAAGTCGAAAGCCCCTCCGTGGGAAATGGTCTTGACCACAGCGGACAAGAGCCCGGACGGGCGAACGGAACTGGACGGTAACGCCCCGCCCCGTTTATTTTTGATGAGATAAAAATAGCCGAGAGCGCGGCAAAGAGCAATCCCCGCGCGGAGATACCCATGGCAAAACCTGCTGGAAACCGTCCCTGCTGGGCCGTTTACCTCGTCCGGTGTGCGGATGGAACGCTGTACTGCGGGATAACTACTGATATTCCCCGCCGCCTTGCCCAGCATAACGGTGATATTCCCGGAGGCGCGCGGTATACGGCGGCGCGCCGGCCCGTGACGTTGGCTGCATGGGCCCCCTGCGCGGACAGAGCCCGCGCGTTGCGGCTTGAGTCCACGGTCCGCCGCCATTCCAGAGAAAAGAAGATTTCTTTTTTGGATTCCGTGAGGCATGAAGCCGAAGAAAAGGGAAGCGCCGCAGGCGCGGCGGCGTTTTCGTTTTGAAAACAGGAAGGAGGCTCTGCCGAAACGGGCAAAGCCTCCGGATCGTTTTTGGGCGGCGGGGTGTATGGATTGACGTTTCCTAGAACATGTCGCTTGTGTCGCCGGCCATTATTTTGGAAGGAGTCAGCCAGTCGCTGTCGGTGCGTGCGATGAGCCGGGCGTTGTTGTACGCCCAGTCCGGACGCAGGACGGTGAAGGCCTGATAGACCTTGCCAACCTTTTCAACCACAAGCACGGCGTCGATTTTATCCGGTACGCCGGGATCCATGCACAACGGCAAAAGGAACTGAATTTTCTTTTTGGCCGGATAGTATTGAGGGACGGCAGTCTTGTAGTTCCAGCGGATGCGGTTCTGCACTGTTCTGATGGCGTTTTGGAGAATGGGACTGAGCCGCCGGGCGATGGTTTCCCGATCCGAGTCACGCTGCAGTTCTTCGTCTGGAATCAGGCGGTAACTGCGGTCGGAGAGAATATGCTCATAGTTCGTGTCGATGCGCGTTTCCGTATCGAAGACGAGCTCGGTCGTGGTGTTGAAATAGCGGGCGCGGCGGGGGAGAGGGTCAAGATAGGCCAGAAGCTGGCCATGGCCGGTTCCCCGGACATCAAAGGCCAGTAGCCGGTACAGAGGGCGTCCCGGCTGGGGTTGGGGCACCTTTTTGAACAGCGCGAAGATATCCTGATAGAAACGGTTGATGAGACCAGTATTGAAGGCCGCGTAATCGCCCGCGTCACGGGGATTTTCCGCAGTGGGGATATGAAAGTCCATGATACAGGGTAGGGTTCCGTCCTGGCCATGTTCAATGTCTTCATCGTTCAGTTTGGCGAATGTCTGGAAAAGGTAATTCCAGAGGATGGGCTTAACCCGGACCGAGGACGACATGAAATCCCAGCGATCGCCCGGGTGGGCTTTGGCCGCCAGTTCTTCAAGCATCTGATCTTCGTCGCCAAGCTCTGCGAAGCAACGCAGCGCGTATCCTTTGCGGGCGATGGCGATATGCTCTTCGGCATTCAGCAGACATTCGCAGACATCGCCATCCTGCGGCGTCCAGGGAACATCCTTCCGCCCCAGCAAGACATTGCGGGGCAATTCCAGCGGCGGATAGTCTCCGCAGTTAATCAGGCGAACTTTTGTGCCTCCGTCAATGACATGACCATGAAGAATTCTGTCAGCAGGGACCACAGAATGTCGTATGCATTCAAATCCCCTTACATTTTTGATGAATTCGCCTGAGATGTAGCTGCCGTGGCGCAGTGCGGGCGACGGATTGCCGATAATCGCGCGGGGAATGCCGGGGCCGGACACAAGGGCATAATTCTGACGAAGATTGATGTTGACCACGCGCGCGACGCCGATGATGCCCGGTTCTTGGGTGATACCACGTAAAAAGACGATATTTCCATTGGAAAGGGCGGCTTCGGCGTTGAGGCCTTCCTTGAGGACTGAAGGATCATGCACCGAGGCGGCGTCAAAAGCGAATTCCTTGTCGGCAGAGCGCAGCGTCCCGGAGGCCCCATCCCACGCGGTGATGACGCCGCGCGCGGCTTGCTTGTCAGGCAGCGGGGCAATGTCAAAGGCGATGCGCTTGGTTTCCCCGTCAGGCATTGTGATGGGGCGCATGGCAAAAGTGACAAGCTGCCCCGGTGTGAAGGTGGCTGAGTTGGTCACCTGGGTAAAAGCACAGTCCCCGCCCGCGGCGTAGATGGAACCAAACATTTCCTTATGATTGTGAAATTTGATGGCGCCAAAGAGATTCTGCTCGGCAGAAAGCGTCATGATGTCCACTGCCTTGTCGCTTTTTTCCTCTGCGGTCTCGGTTTCAAACTGGACAGGCGAGCCTTGGTAGGCATTTTCGTCCAGCATCTTGGAAATATGGAAGAAATATGAACAACCATCTTCTGCGCTGATGAATCCGATTCCTTTTTTCAACCGGTAATAGCTGATAAATCCTTTGATCATGAAAAGCCTCCTGTAATGCAGAGTTATGTTAATTGTGGAGGGTAGAGGGAGATTCTGGCGCGAACGGCGCCTCGTTGGTTTCACCCAGGCTGGTCATTTTCGCCAGCTCGTGGAACAGCCGCAAACTTTCCTCAGCTTCAGTATGCTCCATCTTGTGCAGGGCAAATCCCGCATGAACAATAACGTAGTCACCGATTTCAACAGGTTCGGCGAGCAGCATGCCCGACACCGTAATCCGGGTAGGACCGCCGCCGACGCTTGCGACAAGCATGTCGTTAGGCTGTTTTTCAATAATTTTCGCTGGTACGGCTAAACACATTCGTTTTCACTTCCTTATATCCGTCTGTGGGACAAGGGCCTGGGCAATGCACCTGGTCCGGGCAGTATAGCTGATCAGGCGGTTACGAATTGCCGGGGAAAGGTTCATTTACCATGTGGGGATATGCATGGGCCCAATACCGGGGCATACAACGTTGCGTTCTGGTTCCAAAGGATTCTGCACATCCGGATTTGTGAGGCCGGATTTCCCCCGTGGATGCTTCGGGAAACGCTCTACCGGGTAAGAGCAAATTTCTGCGAGGCATGCGTCTCCCGGCTCGTCCCCAAACAGCGTCAAAGAGCAGAACATGCGCTGCCTTCCGGGGGGAGGAATAAAATACTATCTGGTACGTGAAGCTTTGTTCCCTCAATACGAAATGTTGTCGGTCAATGTTTTTTCGATAATTTTTGCGGCGTATGTGATGGAGTCATCAGTGGCGCGCAGAATATTTCCTATTTCAGGTATGGCGGAAATGCCTGTGCGAAAGGACTCCGGGGGCGTCGCGTTATCGCGACGCCCCCCAGAGGATTATCTGTTTTCGCCAGAGGGCAGCGGCAGACTGCGGAAGAAGGTCTGACCGCGGCGTAAGACCTGAAGCATGACAGCCCCGCGGTTGGAAGCGGCGGCAACGGCATTGGAAAGGTCTTTAGCCGTGCGCAGCGGCTTGCGGTTAGCGCTCAGAAGAATATCTCCCTGTTTCAGATCCGCTTCAGCGGCCGGACCGCCAGGGGTGATCTGCACGATGAGCAAACCTTTGCCGGGGGCAAGATCCGCGCTGGCGGCTTCCTCCGCTGTCAGCGGACGAACCGAAAGTCCCAGAGTGGGAGTTGCTTTGTCGCTGGCAGAACCGCCGCCCTTGGCGCCGCGCTCTCCCAGCTTGACGGAGATCATTTTTTCCGAACCGTCGCGCCAGATAGTCAGCCGGACCGTGGAGCCCGGTTTCTGAATGGCGATGTTTCTGAGCAGTTCGGCGGAGTCGTTGACCTGCTCACCATTGACGGCCAGGATGACGTCGCCGGCCTGTACGCCGGCCTTGGCTGCCGGTTCGTTTTCGATGACCGAACCAATCAGCGCCCCCCGCGGTTTGCCGAGGCCCAGGGCGTTGGCGGTATTGACGTCCACTTCCTGGATGGTCACACCCAGCCAGCCGCGGGTGACTTTCTTGTCGCTCTTGAGCTGTTCGACGATACGTTTGGCCATATTGCTGGGGATGGCAAAGCCGATGCCCTGTCCACTGGCAATGATGGCGGTGTTGATGCCAATGACGCGCCCTTCCATGTTGATGAGGGGACCGCCGCTGTTGCCGGGGTTGATGGAGGCGTCAGTCTGAAGGAAGTTGTCATAGGGGCCTGACTGGATGTCGCGCCCTTTGGCGCTGAGAATGCCCTGAGTGACGGTGTGCCCCAGGCCAAACGGGTTGCCAATGGCCAGCAGCCATTCACCGACTTCCGCCTTGTCGGAATCACCAAATTCAAGGTAAGGCAGCGCCTTTTTTGCGTTGACTTTGAGCAGGGCAAGGTCAGTGTCGGGGTCTGTGCCGACGATGGTGGCGGCGATGGCCTGTTCTTTGCCGTTCATGCCTTCAAGGTTGACGCGCACTACGTCGGCGTTGGCCACGACATGGTTATTGGTGACGATGTAGCCGTCTTCGGAAATAATGAAACCTGTTCCCAGCGAACGCTGCATACGCGGTTGTGCCTGCCGCCCTGTCATACCGCCAAACTGCTGAAAAAATTGCTCAAAACCAGGGGGCAGGCCCTGAAACATCTCTGACGGGAATCCTGGCAGGCCTCCGCCGGAGATCTTCTTTTCAGTGCTGATATTTACGACAGCCTTGCCAGCTGTTTTGGAAAGATGAACAAAATCAGGCAGCATTGCGGCCAGCGATGGAGAAATAAAGACAAGCAGACAGAGGGTAATGCCAGTTACTGTTGAACGAATGTACTGCAACATGAATGTTCTCCTTGCAAAAAGCGTACTGAACGTGCGTGCTCGAACCTGTCGGAAGAGTCGGAAGTCTCTGTAAGATAGATCAGGAGCTGGATAAGTAAAGGGCATGAGTCTGGTAAAAGAAACAAAATCAAGTTAGTCCATTTTTTTATAAGAGGCATCACTGGCCGTACTCTCGATACCGGCCTGGATAGCCACAGCTACGGCTACGGGACCCGCGAAAATGCCTACCGGGCCAAAAGCCGCCATTCCCAGAAGAATGGAAAGGATAAGCGCCACGAAGGTGGCGTTGATGCCGGTTTTCAAAAACATGGGCCGCAGCACGTTATCAACGCTGGTTACGGCCAGTACACACCAAAGCAGAAGGCCGATTGCCGCAGTCTTGGATACGGCAAACCACAGCCAGATCACCGCCGGCAGCCACACCAGCGATGTGCCAACAAAGGGGATTGGCGCGACAAATGTCGCGAGGAGCCCCCAGAAGGCGGGCTGAGGAACGCCTGCAACGCGAAATCCCAGTCCGCACAAAAAACCCTGGATCATTGCCACCAGTATGATTCCCATCAGGACGCCGCGGACGGCGTTGCGGATGGCAGTGATAAACCTGCCCAGCATGTCGTCGGGGAAGGTGGACAGGCGCAGGGAGAATTCCCGGATGACGGCGCCCTGCACGACACACATCACCGAGATCATGACAAAAAGGAGGAGGACAAAAAGACCGTTCAGAGCGCTTCCCGCAAGTTCTAGACTGCTGGTCAGCACCGTGCGCGCAGCTGTTCCGGCGATTCCTGCCATCTGGGCGGCAATCTGCTTGAGACCGCCTTCCAGCCCGGGGAGTTCTTTTATCCAGTTGTCAATTGTAGCTATGAGTGACTGGATTTCAGGCCGGCGGAACCAGTCTGAATTCATGATTTGATCAAGGATGGTCAAACCGTTGACAGCCTGCGGGGCGACCAGCATGACCACAACGACAATGGGCAGGGCCGTTACCAGAAAGAGTCCGGCTGCGTAGATCGCCGTCGGCCAGATGCCGCTGAAGCGTTCGGCAAGCCGTTCATACCAGGGGTATAGCACACACGAAACGCAGGCGGCGAGAAACGTCGTGATGGGGAATGGACGCAAAAGAATAAGCCATGCAACCAAGGCAATGATGGCGAGAATGCGGGAAAGCCGTTTTTGTTTGCTGGCGTATTCTGTCATGGCAAACCGGGATACAACGATTTTTCTGATAGTACTCTGAACAGAAAAGTCTGTCCAGTAGTATGCTGTTAGATGGTTATGAAGGGGGGATACAAGCTCTTCTGTGCGGTTTCGCATGCATGAAGAGCGTGCGCGCTGTGTCGCATCTTATATAAGCGACTGTTTCTGATGGGCGCTGGATGGCCGTGATGTCATGATTTCTTAGACAGGGCTGTTTTTTCAATTTTCCTCAGGCTGATTGAGGAAAGCATCCAGTTCCGCCTCAATACGTCGCATTGAAGCGAGGTACAAGACAAGCACGAAGAAAATCGCCACACCGATAAACGCCATGGTGAAGGGAATGCTTGTCCAGTCGGCGAGGCCGCCGAGCAGAAGAGCTCCAATGGGACCAACGCCCTGATGGCTGAGTACGTAAATGCTGAGCACGCGGCTGCGTTTGTCTTCTTCGGCGACGGACTGGAGCAGGGTGTTGCAGGCGATAAAGGTGCCGGTCTGGCCAAAACCAACCATGGCGGAGAGAACAAAGGCCAAAGGCAGAGAGTGGCATATGGAAAAAAGTCCGTGTCCCAGCATGGAGAAGGTAACGGTCATGACAAGCCAGCGGGGGAGATTGTGCAGCGAAACGAACATGGCAATAAGAAACCCCGTGAGCAGTGAACCTACTCCCTGCGAGGTGATCAACATGCCAAGAAGTCTTGGCCCCCCGTCCAGCATCTGCGTGGCAATAAGCGGGAACATCACAAGGATGCTGCAAGACACCATCCCAAAACCGAAAAGCAGTTGCATGGTTTTTCGCAGCAGAAAGAAATCGCGCACATAGAGCAGCCCTTCTTTGATGCCCTGCTTGAAGTTTTTGTTGCTTTGCCGTTTTGGCTCGCGCATGCGGATGACAAAGATCAGCAGGAGGATGATAGGCGTCTGCGCGGCGGCGGCCAGCAGGAAGCAGACGGTTTCACCCGTCCAGTGGATGAGCAGTCCGCCGATGGCCGGTCCCGCGAACCTTGAAACATTGAACACGATGGAGTTGAGGGCGATGGCGCTTTTGACTTGGCTGGTGCGGTCCACCAGCAGAGAAACGACAGAGTGACGGCAGGTCGTATCTACTGAAGCGATAAGGCCCAACATGAAAGCAAGCACGGCCACTTGCCAGAAGCGTGCCTGCCCTGTGGACCATAGCGCGGCAAGCAGAAGGGATTGGAGAACGCACAGGCTCTGGGTGACAATAAGAGTGCGCCGCAGATCCGCCCGATCGAGCCATGCCCCTGCCGCCAGCCCCACCAGCAGGATAG
>Ga0208297_1001092_pt1 | contig 32046 bp, 22 predicted proteins | sample LMS_cellobiose_e_FD_187367 | JGI IMG/M metagenome (GOLD analysis project Ga0208297, IMG submission 187367) | Rumen-fistulated moose microbial communities from Alaska, USA - LMS_cellobiose_enrichment (SPAdes) (version 2) | ecosystem: Host-associated > Mammals > Digestive system > Stomach > Rumen... | reverse complement strand
CTGGTGCCCAGCTCGATGCTGCAGACGATGAAGACGCAGGTCTATATCAGCGAGGAAGTCGCCGCGCCGTTTGAATGCTGGGAAAAGGTGGGGTACTGATCCGCCGGATCTGGCGCCTGTTCATACTATTGAGTGAACTGTCATACGCCCATGGATCGACGCGATTCTCCTCCGGAGGGACGATGGGGTTGTAGCCAGGTTCTTTGCGCTCTGTCCGCGGCACAGCGGCCAAAACAACGATCCAAAAAGGGAGAACGCCCATGAGAGAAGTCTTCGATTTCAACGAGGGATGGCTGTTTCACGAGGGAGACATCATCCAGGAAACGCCACGCGCAAAGGGGCCGATGTATACCCAGGCCAAGACGGAGCGCAAGCGCACCGGCCCTGCCGCCATGGCGTATCCCGATTCGCCGGATGACTACGGAAGCCCCATCCTGACGGTCGAAACATGGAAGCGGGTCGATGTGCCGCATGACTACATCATCGGCCAGGCGCCGGACGAGGCGCAGAATAACGCGCTGGGGTATTTCAGGTACGGCAACGCGTGGTATCGGAAGCACTTTTCCCTTCGTCAAGAAGACGAAGGCCGCCGCGTGACGCTTCTCTTCGAGGGCGTGGGCGTGCATTCGACGATCTATGTGAACGGTTGCCGGATGCTTCACAACCACTGCGGCTACAACACCTTTGAGGTGGACATCTCCGACGTGGCGCGATTCGGCGGGGAAAACGTCGTCGCGCTGTATATCGAGACCCAGGAGCATGAGGGCTGGTGGTATGAAGGGGCGGGGATATACCGGCCGGTCTGGCTGGTGATTGCCGAACCGGTCTCCGTTGATCTGTACGGCGTTTTCATCCATCCGGAGCCGGCGGACGGCGGCGTTTGGCGCGTGCCGGTGGAAACGGAGCTGCGCAACGACGGCGATGAAGCGGCCGTGGCGAGCGTGACGACCACCCTCATCGGGCCGGACGGCGCAACCGCGGCCAGGCGGAGCAACCGGATGCCTCTGGAAGCGCGATCAAAGAACATCCTGCGCCAGGCGATGACCGTGGACGCTCCGGCGCTTTGGGACGTCGACCATCCCGCGCTCTATCGGGCGGTGACGGAGGTTCGCGTGAACGGGGTGGCAGTCGACCGCGTTGAAAACCGCTTCGGCTTCCGCACCGCGCGTTTCGACGCGGATCACGGCTTTTTCCTGAACGGCCGCCATGTGGAAATCAAGGGGGTGTGCTGCCATCAGGACTACGGGCTGACCGGCAAAGCCGTCCCCGATCGCGTGCAGCGCTACCGCCTGGAGCTGCTTAAAGAAATGGGCGCAAACGGCTACCGGACGGCGCACTATCCGCATCACGCGGCGACGATGGACGCGCTGGACGAGCTGGGCTTCCTGGTAATGGCGGAAACGCGGTGGTTTGAAAGCACGCCGGAAGCCATGGAGCAGCTCAGGATGCTGATCCGACGCGACCGAAACCGCCCGGGCGTGATTCTCTGGTCGGCAGGCAACGAGGAGCCTCTGCACGGGAGAGGCGCGGGACGGCGGATCATGAAGTCCATGCTGTCGGAAATCCGCCGGCTGGATCCGACGCGGCCCGTGACGACGGCGGTTTCCAACGATCCGATCCACAGCACAGTGCTGGACATCGTGGACGTGATCGGTGTGAATTACAACCTGGATCAGTATGACAGGCTGCATCAGATGTATCCCGATAAGCCGTTTGTGTCCAGCGAGTGCTGCGCGACGGGCACCACCCGCGGCTGGTATCTGCCGGACAGTCCAACGCGCGGATATATCAACAGCTATGACCACGCTTCGAACGCCTGGTTCCGGGGCCGCGAGGAGACATGGCAATGGTTCGTGGCGCGGGAATGGGTGAGCGGCGGCTATCAGTGGGCCGGCATCGAGCACCGCGGGGAAACCATGTGGCCGCGCCTGTGTTCGCAGTCCGGCGCCATCGACCTCTTTCTGAACCGGAAAGACGCGTTTTATCAGAACCAGTCGCACTGGACGGAAGCGCCGATGGTCCACATCCTGCCTCACTGGAATCTCGAGGGGCGCGAGGGAGAGCCCGTGCGCGTGCTGGTTTATACCAATTGCGAAGCGGTTGAGCTATACCAGGACGGCGCGCTGCTTGGCCGTGAAGCCATACCGCCGTTCGGCCACGCCGAGTGGTCTGTGACCTATCGCCCTGGCGCGCTGCGCGCGGTGGGCCTGCGCGGCGGCAAAATGGCGGCGGAGGAGGTCGTGGAGACGACCGGGAGGCCGGTCGCGCTGCGGATGAAGCTCGAACAGGACGGCGTCGTGGCGGACGGCAGGGACGTTGCCATCGTCACGTGCGACTGCGTGGACGCGCAGGGGCGGCATGTGCCGGATGCGCATCCGTTTGTCCGCTTCGACACAAACGGGCTGGGTGAAATCGTCGGCACCGGGTCGGACGTGTGCGACCACGTACCTGTCGCCTGCCCGGACCGACAGATGCGCGCGGGGCTCATCAGCGTGCTGATCCGGGCGGGGCGCGAAAGCGGCCTCCTGACCGTCTACGCGAAGGCGGACGGCCTGTCCGGCGCGCGCCTTGAGGTTCCCCTGAAGGCAGAAGCGGCGGAGCCGGCTCCCTGAGCGCCGCCGTGCCGACCGGCGCTCACTCCCTGTGGTCCACCCGTATGCCGCGGCCGGAAACGAGGCGCGCGCCCTCCGTGCGCAGGCATACGCCGCGCGCGGTCAGCTCCACGTCGCCGCTTCCCGAGAAGGCGTCGCCGCCGGCGGGATGCGTGGTCACGCCGTCAAAGGACAGGTTCCTCGCCCGGCCGCCGCCGAAGAGCACGGCGGCGGGCCGCTCGTAGCCGTAGTTGCCGCCGTGGGGCCGCCGATCCTCCTCGCGCAGGATTGTCCCGCGGGCGAAGCCCACGTTGGCGAAGCGCAGGTTCTCAAACTCGCCGCCGCCCAGATAAACGGCGCAGGCCGCGTCGCCGAACATCTGAATATTCTCGAAGGAGGCGTCGCACAGCGTGCGGCACACGCTGACCCCGTACTGGCTGCGCGCCTGCACGTTGCGCACGATGATGTTGAACGTATCGCCCAGCTTCGCGCCGCTGTCCGGGTCGTTCGGGTCGTTGTAGCCGTTTTCGCCGATGCGCACGCACACGTGGGCGCGGCGCTCGCCGCCCGAGAAGGCGCCCCAGTAGGGCGGCTCCATCGCCGGACGCACCTGCTCCGCGTCCGGCAGGCGCAGCGCATAATCCGCCGCGCCCGGGGCCGCCGGGTCAGTCTCCACGCTGGACTGGATGTTTTCGATGACGACGTTGTACAGCTTGCGGCCGTAGTGGTTCAGCAGGCGCACGTTGGCGCAGCGGGTCGCCGTCATGACGTTGCGGATCACGACGCCGTGGATGGAGTCGTCCATGCCCTGGACATGCGCCACCCGGTCGTTGAGGCAGGTCAGCGCGATGCTGTCGTCCTGCGTATACCCGGTGATGTTTTCGATGATGAAATCCTGGCAGCCCAGGCGCAGGTCGATGCCGTCGTTGTTCGGGCAGCCGCCGGCGGTCATGAAGCGGATATTCGCAATGTGTCCGAACGAGCAGAAATGAAAGGTCATGCCCCAGTAGCGCGCGTTGACGATGCGCAGGTTCTCCACCGACACGCGCTCCGCGTTGTGCAGGTGGATCATCGTGTTGGCCAGGGCCGCATAGGGCAGCTTGGGCTGGATCTCCGGAAAGCGCGACGAGCCAATGGCATTGCGCTCCACCAGCCCGTTGTGGTTGCCGCCGTCCAGTACGGCGTCGCCCACGCCGATGATGTGGATATCATACTGGCGGTTTTTGAGCAGGCCGGCCTCTTCGGTTCGGGCGCAGTCGTTTTTGAACACGTTGTCAAACGCGTCGTCCGTCAGGCGCAGGTGGGCGTTTTCCAGAATCACCGTGCTGCCCGTGTGCAGCTTCACCGCGCGCGGCAGCAGCCAAACCTCTTCGCCGGTGCGCCCGTTGCGGCGGGGAATGACCACCGTGTCTCCGCGGGACGCCGCCTCGTCCACCGCCTGCTGGATCATCCGGGCGTCGTCGGGCAGGTGAGCGTAATCATTGGGGCTTACAGACATAGCGGATCTCCTCCTCGTTTCTCTCTGTGCAGGCCGGGGCCGGCCGCCTCCCGCGGACAGGACGGCGGCGCGTCCCTCGCCGACGCGCCGGCCGCGCCTTCTTCTCATTTCGCCATGGATATGTCCTTCTCCTGCCGCAAAGAAACTGCCGGGCAATCTACCCGGCAGATGGTGTTTCCCTCTGAATCAAATTCAGTAGAGCTTTCAATATAGGGATGTTCTGCGGACAGCCCGTTCATGAATAGACAGCTTTTGTTTATCCCTGAAATACGCTGACGATCTTTTGATTGATCGTTTCAGACAACTCGTGATTGAGCCCATGTCCCGCATGATCATAAAAAACAGCGTTCATATGGTTCTGTAGCAGGATGTCCCTCCCACCGAGCTTTTCAAATGGGTCTGCTGTCCCTACAAGATAGACGATTTTACTGCGGATACGCTGCACTTCGTCCTCATTGAACGCGCACACCTTATGGTATGACATAGCCATGCTATTAAAGCCCTTCAACAATGCCTTGTAATGAGCCATGATAACCTTGTTTTCCATAAACACCGCGTAATAATCCCCGGACAGCTTTCGGATCAGTCTGTGAACGTTCTTATCCGAAGGAAACAGCGCTTCGGGCAAGAAGATTTTCATCATGGCTTTCATGGATCTCTTTTTCCCGCCTACCGGAACCGTACCGGAAATGCTGATCCCACGGACAACTCTTTCCGGACGGTTCAGCGCGTACATCTGCACCAGATATCCGCCATGGGATACACCTACAAAGAAGGCCTCCGTGATCCCGAGGCCGTCCAGAACTTCGTCGATCCAGCGAACGTCGTCAAAATCCCTCTTGTAGTTTGTGCTGGGAACACTTTTCCCGGGCCCACCCAAGGTATCGATGGCATACAGATGGAAATGTCTGCTCAGTTCCGGAGCGTTATAAATCCACATCAGCGCAGAGTCATCACCTACGCCGTGAAAAAGGACGAGCGGCGTAGCATCATCCTGACCGCATTCAATGATATGCGTGATTCCATACCCAGTCTCTATATCCCTTTCCTTCGCTTCACACGCCCAAGATGCTAAAATCCGGTCATAGGTTGCAATAATCGCCTGTCCGCTTTTGCGGCTTCTGTACTTTCTCATGAGCTTTCAGCCTCTCGCGTTAAACAGTCTGTCGTAAAATGTCCCCAGCGCGTCCACCATCCTGTCATGATCACCCGTGAAATATCCCAGCATCACGATTCCATGATACTCCGCGGCCAGCTTTGCGGCGTCCGTCTCCATGATTTCACCGCGTGCGGCAAGTATTTCAAACACTTTTGTTTCATGATCCATGGGATCAGTAAACAACATCTTTTGCCATGACGTTTCGGCAGCCGCGTCATGAAAACGCTCGCTTTCCAGCATGCGAAGCAGAGAATCTATTCTTTCGTTGAATAGATAGCCCGTGACCAAGCGTACTCCCGCCTGAATGAAAGGCTCGCGCTCCACCTTTCCCGTTTGATTAAGAACACGAAGAAAAGTATCTTTTAATTTGTTTGTCAGAGCATTGGCCTGTTCGATCATATCCTGAAAAAGAGCCTGCTTGCTCTCGTAATAATAATAGATTGTACTGGCTTTGATGCCAGCCGCGTCGGCTAAATCCCGCATGGAAACAGCAGCGAATCCTTTTTCGGAAAACAGTCTCATTGCTTCCTGAATGATCAAATCCTTCTTGTTTGCTTTTATCATCCTGTCCTCCGATATCTAACGAACGTTCGTTAGATATTATATGACTGCTTTTTGTGCTTGTCAAGACAAAAATGCGGTTCTTCACGGAAAGTGAGAATTGCAAGTTTAAATGACGTGTCTCGCAGCCAAAACAAGCAAAGCGCTCACAAGCGGGATATGCCAACGCCGGCCGATGCGGTGGCGCTGCCAAAGGAGCATCGAGCCGGCGTTGCTGTCAATGTGATGCGATTGTTGCGAACAGAGGGAAAGAACTTCGTTTGCGGCGGCGCATTATCTGCCGGCGCGCCATTCGTCGTACCGCTCCTGGAATTCCGCGATAATCTCCTCGGCCCCGGACGCGTTCAGGGCGTCGAGGAAGATGGGCAGATATTGCTCCGGATCAATGGTACCCAGGCTCAGCAGATTGCCGTATTCAACGACCGTCGCCTTGCACATCGAGATTTGGTCAAGTACTCGGCTGGTGTCCGGCGCGAAGCCCAATGTGAGGGAATTTGATGCCGCTTCGTCAAATGCTTTGTATTGCTCCCATTTGTCGATGGGCTCGGTGCTCAGCACATAGGAGATCATGGAGTTGCCCGTGGTCCAGTTCTGGCCGGAAAACATTTCGCCGGCCTCGGGCACGCGCGTAATGCGGCCGTCCTCCTCCAAATTGTAGTGGACGCCCTCCAGGCCATAGCAGATCATGTTTTTTACAACGGGATCGGTGTTCCAGAGCTCAAGGAAGCGAATCGTCTCTTCCTTGTGATTGGATTTTGCCGGAATGCAGAACATGGAGCCGGTCGCGGAGGCCGTCTCGCACAGCGCGGGCGAGGTGCTCATCACGACAACCTCTTTCCCATAGCTGGTGGTCTGCGCGTAGTCGGACAGCGGCGCGGATTCGAACCAGCACAGGCCCATCTTCATGTTGTTGAGGTATTCCCTGTAATCGGTGCGCGTCAGCACATCCTCCGCGATGTAGCCCTTCTGATACCAGTCGTACATCAGCTTCACATACGCCTCGTATTCCTCGCTGGCGTAGTAGTTCACGATGGTTTCCGGCTCTGTGCGCCGAACGACGCACATATAGGACGGATCGCCGGCCACCATGTCGAAGGCGTGGTACATATCCACCTTTACCAGCTGCAGGGGCGCCGTGGAGTTGACCACCTGGAAGCCCGGGCGGTCCCCTGCCTCCTTCAGGGCGGCGAGCAGGGGCTCACAGTCGGACAGCTCGCTCACGGCATTGTAATCAAACCCCACGCTGTCCATGAATTCCTTCTCGGCATAGACCGCCCAGGTGGTGGCCGTTTCCTTATAGGTGGTGATTCCGTATATGCCGCCGTCCACCTTGGCGCCGTCCCAGAATACGTCCGGGATCGTCTCCACAAGCGTGGGCGTGAGCTCAAGCAGCTCGCTCAGCTCGGCATAGGCGCCCGTGCGGACGCGGTTGTAGTAATCGCGCCAGCCGGCGTCAAACACGGCGTCCATGGGCTCGTCCGAGGCGAGCAGCAGGGGCAGCTGGGAGCCGTAGCCGTCCGTCTTGACCAGCTCTACGCCGAAGCCCAGCTTGTCGTAAACATATTGCGACAACGCGTCGGAAACCATCTTGTCGTCTGGCGTGGGTTTGTCGTTCAGGAAGATGCGCAGCGTGATGTCTTCGGCCAGCGCTGCCTCTGCGAACAGCATGGCAAGGACGAGCGTCCAGATCAGAATCTTTTTCATGTGATTCCCTCCTCAAATAAAATGGTGTTATATCGCGTGCCGCCGCACGGGATATTCCCTTAACCCTTGATCGCCCCGACCGTCATGCCCTTGATGAAAAAGCGCTGGAAAAACGGATAAGCCACCAGCACGGGCCCCAGGGTGCAGAACAGCATGGCCATGCGGGCCGTTTCAGAGGGGGCGTTTTTGAATTCCTGCGCCTCCTCAAGGCTCATTTGCCCCTGCGCCAGCCGTTCCTTTAAAAAATCCAGGTTATTCTCGATCTTAATCAGCATCTGCTGCAGCGTGGTCAGCTCGGGGCTGGAAATGTAGAGGTACGAGGTCATCCACTGATTCCAATGCCCCACGGCGCCCATAAAGCCCAGCGAAGCCAGCACCGGCGCCATGATCGGAATGACGATGATAAAGAACAGCCGGTAATCTGAAGCGCCGTCGATTTTGGCCGCCTCGATCAGGGAATCGGGCACGTTGGTCTGAATAAAGGTGCGCATGACGATGACGTTCATTGTCGTCACGCAGCCGGGAAGCACCAGCACCCAAAAGGAGTTTTTCAGATGAAACAGGTTTGTGTTAACCAGATATGAGCCCAGCGTGCCGCCGGAAAACAGCATGGTAATCAGCAGATAGATCGAGAGGCCGCCCCGCCAGGGGAAGCTCTTCCGGCTCAACGAATAGGCAAACATGCTGGTGACAAACAGCGAAAGCAGCGTGCCCACCAGCGTCTCCAGAATGGTCACCCGATAGGAAACGAGCAGCTGGCCGCCAAACTTCATCACATATCTGTAGGCGCTGAGCGACCAGGCCGTGGGGAAATAGCTGAAGCCCTTCGCCGCGATGCTGGTTTCCTCGCTGAAGGAGACGATCAGCACCAGCAGCACCGGCAGGAAGCACAGCAGCGTGAACAGCAGCAGGATCAGCGCGAGAAGTCCCTGCCCGCCGCCGGCGGTCCTTCTTCTGACATTGTCTCTCATGACGCGTTTCCTCCGCTCAGAACAGGGATTTATCGGGATCCCAGCGCCGCACAAGCAGGTTTGTCACAACCACCATCACGCAGCCGACCGCCGATTGAAAGAAGGTGACGGCGCCGTTCATGCCGAAGTTTGAGCTGCCGGATGTGAGCGCGTTCAGAATAAAGGCGTCGATGGTCTGCGTGGTGCTGTACAACAGCCCGACGTTTTTCGTCACCTGATAGTGCAGGCCCGTATTGGAATGCATGATGCCGCCCAGGCCCAGCAGCAGCAGGATGCAGATCATGCTCGTCAGCATGGGCAGCGTGATGTAGCGGATCTGCTGCCCCTTTGTCGCGCCGTCGATCTCCGCCGCCTCAAATATCTCCTGGTCCATGCCCGAGAGGGCGGATAAGTAGAGAATCGAGCCGTAGCCCGTATCCTTCCATATCTTCACGATCGTCAGGATCGCCGGCCAGTATTGCGGCGCCGTATACCAGTTGACCGTTTTTTTCCCCATCGTTCGAAGAATGTTGTTGAACATGCCCGTGGCATTGTTGAGCAGCGCGTTCACAATATAGGTCACCGCGATGAAGGAGATGAACGTGGGCATAATCATGATGGTTTGCGATGTTTTCGCGAATCCCTTATACACACATTCGTGAAGGGCGATGGCCAGCGTCACGTTCGCTACCGTGCCCACCAGCGTAAACAGGAAATAATACCCCAGCGTATTGCGCACAATGCGCCAGGTCACCGCCGTGTTCGTTATCATCAGCCGGAAATTGTCCATTCCGCACCACGGGCTCTTCAGCAGCCCCAGGGCGTAATTGTATCGCTTGAACGCCACCAGGATGCCGAACATGGGCATGTAATTGAACAGGAACACCATTACGATGCCCGGCAGGGCCATTGTAATCAGCGCCCGGCTCTGAAAGGATCTCCGGAAAAAACGCTTGATTTGCGCCATACAGGCCGTCCACTCCTTCGCACAACAGATCCCGGCATTCCACATGCGCAGTATAGCATGAATCAGCCAAACAAAACACGGTCGATTTCCGTCATTTGCGCTGCAATTCCGTTCAGTTTCGTTAACTGATCACTAACGTATCGCGCAAATTTGACAAATTCGCGCGGCTGTGATATACATATTATTGTAATCGGGTTGTGGAGGAAGAGCTATGTTGAAGATCATCGTCGTCGATGACGACAAGCAGGTGGGACTCTGCCTTCAAAAGCTGATTCCCTGGAAAGAGCTGGATATGTGTCTGGCCGGCATTGCCAGCGACGGAGAAGAGGGGTTTCAGCTGGCCCTGGACGTGACGCCGGATATCATCATCAGCGATCTCGTCATGCCCGGCATGGACGGCGCGGAATTCATGAGCCGCATCATCGACGTCATGCCGGAGGTGTCCTTTATTTTTCTGAGCGCCTACGAGGACTTCGCCACCGCGAAGCTGGCCATGAAGTACCGCGTCGCGGATTACATTCTCAAGCCCATCGACCGCGGGATACTGGATGATCTGATCGAGCTGCTCAAAAGGCTCAGGGCCCAGCGCGAGGCCGAGCGGTTTACACAGCGCCTGCTGCACGACCGCGCGGTGGAGGCGGACATGGTTTCAGCGATTCGGGAGGGCAAAACCGACGATCTCAGCGACATCTTTCTGCGCCTGGCCGAGGATTCGGCCAGGCAGCCCCGCGAGCCGAGCTTCATGCGCAACGTATGCCATCGGCTGATTACCCTGTACTTTGAGGCGGTCGCGCCGTCGCCCGAAAACGAAGCGCTGCGCGCGGAAATCGAGGATAAGCTGAACGGACTGCATTTCGCCATGGACATGCTGCTGCTTACAAGCGATCTCTATTTTCATTCTGTCGACGCGCGGGACTCGACCGGGCCCGGCTACGGCTATTATGAGACGCTGTGCCGCCAGGTCAAGGACTACATCGCCGCGCACTTTTCCGAGCCCTCTCTGTCGCTGGCCGTCATCGCCGACGCGTTCCACTATTCGCCCGATTACCTGGGCCGCATGTTTCAGCAGCACATGGACGTCACGCTGCATGCGTTTATCACCGAGTGCCGCGTGACGAAGGCGCTGCGCATGCTGGAGGAAACCTCTGATCCCATATCGTCTATCGCGGCCTCGGTGGGCTATGTCAACGCCGGCCAGCTGACCCGGCTCATCAGGCGGCAAACCGGCATGACGCCACACATGTATCGCAGCAGATACATCCGCGCCGGAAGGATGCGTACATCATGAAAAAGCGCATACGGCTGGGTACTCTGACCGTCGCCATACTCTTCATCATCATGACGCTGCTCGTGGTGGCGTCATCGGTCATATCCCATGCCTTTTTTCAGGACAGCATGGGCGAGAGCCTACTGTCCAATATCGACAGCGTGGTGGACAGCAATGCGCGCTCGCTGAGCGATCTGGTGACGCGCATCCAGTCCTGCATGGATCTCTTTCCCGACAATCGCAGCAGCACGCTGAACGAGCTTCTCTTTACCGGCAGCGACAATTATCAGAACAACGTCGTCTATCTTCGCCTGAAGGCCAAGCTGGAGCATTATCTGAGCACAATGCTGGGCGGCGTCATCGCGCATCCCACCATATTGTTCATCGCCGATGACAGCATGCCCATGTCCCGCTTCCTCTGTAAGGCGTATCCCGAGAATGTATTTACCAGCGCCACATACATGGCGCCGCAGACGCTGCTCAGCCAGGCGGCGAACTTCAGGGAGGAGGACTTTTATCTGCGCGCGCGCTCCCTGAACGGCGGCATACACTGGTTCACGCGGGAGGGCGACAGCACCACGCTGTACGCTGCCCGGGAAATGCGGCAGAGGCAGATAGACCGCGCGCACTGGAACGACTATACAATGGGCGTGATGCTGATCGGCTTCGATGTCGAGTGGATTCGCGCGCAGCTGTCCGCCAGCCCGATCATGAGAGACGCCCGCGTGTTCGTCGCCAGCGGAGACATCATCCTCTATGATTCGGGAAGCGAATACATCGGCCGGCGTCTGGAGGGGGCCGTCGCGCCAATCGACAGCGATCAAAGCGGGCGCGATTTATGTATGCTGGATCAAACCTCCTGCTATCACTGGAGCGCCGCCTTGAGCAGCGGCCTGTTCCTGCACGCGATCATTCCCCAAAGGGATATTCGCGATCTGATTTCCGGCTCGGTTCGCCTGGTGCAAACGCAATTGCTTTTTGTGTCGCTGGCGACGATGGCCGTGATCATTCTGCTGGTGCGTCAGCTCATCAAGCCCATCGAATGGCTCTCCAATCACATGCGCTCGCAGAATATGACGCCGATTCAGGCGCCGTTCCCCGCCGCGCACGTCGAGGAAGTAAACGCACTGTATGACAGCTTTAACATACGGACGCGCCAGGTCAATGAGCTCATGGATGAGATACGCGCCATTGAGCGCGAAAAACACCGCAAGGACCTTCAACTACTTCAGGCGCAGATCAATCCGCATTTCGTCTATAACACGCTGGACAGCATCAGCTGCATGGCCCTGATGGACAAAAAGGACGAAATCGCGGAGGCGATGGCCGGGCTGGCTTCCATCTTGCGCTACAACACGAAGGATCCCAGCGCCCTGGTCCCGTTTTCCGAGGAGCTGCGGATGATTCGAACCTATCTCTCCATTCAGGCCCTGCGCAGCACGGAGAAGCCCCAGGCCCTGTTCGATGTGGATGAGCGCGGCCTGGACTGGCTCATGCCCAAGATGAGCGTGCAGCCGCTGGTGGAAAACGCCATCGTCCACACGACAGGGCAGCCCTGCCTGTCCATTTCCAGCCGCGTTGAGGGAGATGTCATGACCATATGCGTCGCAAACCACAATGATCATGAGGATGTCGACAAGATCATGCGCCACCTGACCGGCGATATTGATATCGTTACCCGCTCTACCGGCTTGGGCATACGCAGCGTTGACCAGCGTATCCGAATGGTTTTCGGTGATGAATTCGGCCTGCGTTACACGCGTGAAGGTGAGTGGCTGAAGGCGATTCTCACGCTTTCAGGCAAACCGCTGTCCTCCTCGTCCAAGGGGTGAAGGAGACGTGGACAGAAAGCATGAGGGCGCGGGCGGCGACCCTGGCGAACGAAGGGATGCGGCCGCCGCATTTACGGTCCGAAGCGCCTGTGCTTTGAATGAGCCGATCATAGCGCCCTGAACGGACTATTTTTGCATGAAGGAACGCTCCGTCCAAAGCGCCGTTCCCGCGCGATCTGCATAACTTCATTAATATAAGCTCTTTGCCCTTTTATTGACAGCGCTCTCTCTTGACATCTGCTCTATTCCCCGCGTATAATTCAAAAGAGCTTTTGTTCGGCAGACAGACCCGAAAGGATGTGTTCCCTCATGAAAATCGAAAGACTCGACCTGTTCAAGGTGGCTCCCCGGTGGCTGTTTCTGAAGATGACGACGGACGACGGCTTCGTGGGCTGGGGCGAGCCGGTATGCGAGGGCCGGGCGGACAGCGTGGCCGCCGCGGTGAAGGAGCTGGGCGCCCAGCTGATCGGGCACAGCGCCACGGATGTTGAAGACGCCTTTCAGCTGATGTATCGCACCGGCTTCTATCGCGGCGGTCCCATCCTCACCAGCGCCATATCCGGCATCGAGCAGGCCATGTGGGATATCAAGGGCAAGGCGCTGGGCGTGCCGGTCCATGAGCTGCTGGGCGGCAAGGTGCGCGAGCGCATTCAGGTTTACCGCTGGATCGGCGGCGACCATCCGCGCGACACTGGCGCAGCCGCCAGGGAGGCCGCCGCGCAGGGTTACCGCGCTGTGAAGATGAACGGCACGGACGAGCTGAAATGGATCGATACCTATGACAAGCTGGACGCCGCCGTGGCGCGCGTGGCGGCCATCCGCGAGGCCGTGCCGGATATGGGCATCGCCGTGGATTTCCACGGCCGCGTGCACAAGACCATGGCCCGCCAGCTGATGCACCTGCTGGAGCCGTATCGCCTGATGTTTGTGGAGGAGCCGGTGCTCTGCGAAAACGAGGAGGAATTCCTCGAGCTGCGCCGCGCCTGCCACATCCCCATCGCCACCGGCGAGCGCAACTTCACCCGCTGGGGCTTCAAACACATGCTGACCCGCGGCGGCGTGGACATCATCCAGCCGGATGTGAGCCACTGCGGGGGCATCCTCGAGCTGCGCAAAATCGCCGCCATGGCCGAGTGCTTCGACGTGGCGGTCGCGCCGCACTGCCCGCTCGGCCCCATCGCGCTGGCGGCCTGCCTGCAGGTGGATTTCTGCACCCCGAACGCCTGCATTCAGGAGCAGAGCGCCGGCATTCATTACAACGCGGGCTACGACCTGCTGAACTATCTGCGCAACCCGGAGGTCTTCCGCTACAGGAACGGCGAATGCGACCGCCTGACCGCGCCGGGGCTGGGCATCGACGTCGACGAGGACTATGTGCGCGACATGGCTCAGAAGGGCCATGACTGGCACAATCCTGTCTGGCGCGACGCCGACGGCGTCATCGCAGAGTGGTGAGCGGCGCGATCCGCTTTGGGCCGTCAAGACAAAACCCGCCGCGCCAGGCAGGCGCGGCGGGTGAAAGGATCCGGCGTTACATCATGCTGCGGTACAGCGCTTTGATTTCCTCCACGCTGGTGTCCCGGGGATTGCCGGGGCGGCAGGCGTCGGCATAGGCCGATTCGGACAGGAACGCCACGTCCTCGTCCTTGAGGATGCCCTTGAGATCAGCGGGAATGCCCACATCGGCGGAAAGCTGCTTCACTGCGGCGATGGTCGCCTGAGCGGCGGCTTCATCGTCCATCATGTCGATGCCGTCCACGCCCATGGCCCTGCCGATGGCGCGATAGCGCTTGCCCGCAACGGGGGCGTTGTATTCCAGGCCGCAGGGCAGCAGGATGGCGCAGGCCACGCCGTGCGGCGTGTCATAGAGGGCGCTCAGGCCGTGCGCCATGCTGTGCACGATGCCCAGGCCCACGTTGGAGAAGCCCATGCCCGCGATGTACTGGCCCAGCGCCATGCCCTCGCGGCCCTCGGGATCGTTCTGGACGGCGGCGCGCAGGCTGTGGCTGATGAGCCGGATGGCTTCCAGATGGAACATGTCGCTTATGGAGCATGCGCCCTTGGTGATGTATCCCTCGATGGCATGGGTCAGCGCGTCCATGCCGGTGGAGGCGGTCAGGCCCTTGGGCATGGACGCCATCATATCGGGATCGACCACGGCCACTTCGGGAATGTCATTGGTGTCGACGCAGACGAACTTGCGCTTCTTTTCCACGTCCGTGATGACGTAGTTGATGGTCACCTCGGCGGCGGTGCCGGCCGTGGTGGGCACGGCGATGGTGAACACGGCGTGCTTTTTGGTCGGAGCCACGCCCTCCAGCGAGCGCACGTCCGCGAATTCCGGATTCTCAATGATGATGCCGACGGCCTTGGCCGTGTCCATGGCGGAGCCGCCGCCGATGGCCACGATGCAGTCCGCCTGAGCCCTCCTGAAGGCTTCCACGCCATGCTGCACGTTCTCGATGGTGGGATTGGGCTTGATGTCGCTGTAGATCTCAAAGGCAAAGCCGGCCTTCTCCATGAGGCCGGTCACCTTCTGGGCGACGCCGAATTTCAGCAGGCTCTCGTCGGTGCAGACCAGGGCCTTCTTCCTGCCGCGGCTCTGCAGCTCGGGCACGATGTTGTCGATGGCGCCCTTGCCATGGTAGGAGATGCTGTTCAATACGATGCGATTGGCCATGTTGGATCCTCCTTAATAGATGTATGGATAAAGTGATTGCGGACGCCCCTTCGCTGCATTCGCAATACCCCTGTCGGGCATGAGTGCGGCTCCACATTGGGTCATGATCATGGTTTCGTATTTCATCCAGTTCAATTCGGTCAGGATCATGGGAATTCCTGCCTGTTTCAAGAAATTTACCGGAGCTTCAACGGCCGCGCAGAATGGTCCTTCACGGAAATGCCGCGGGATGATGAAACGGGCCTGACGATGACGCGCCGTCCCATTCGCCCCGCAAGGGCGCAGAACTGAAGAATTGATGAGAAAGGGGCTGTCTCCACACGCGCCGAAAATGGCCGCATGGGAGACAGCCCCCTGTATCGCAACTTATACCCTTTTCCTCCTGAAACCCTTACCTCTTCGGGCGTCTTTTTCGCCCTGGCCGCGCTTCGCCGCGGTCAACGGCGAAGCAATCCATGGCCGCTCATTCGTCGTTTTCATTCAGAATCCCCGCGAGGATGCTCTCGCCCCAGGAGTATTCCGAAAGGAACTCGCCCTCAAACCGGTCCCGGGCGCTCATGTTCTTGTCCTGCCAGTCATAGTAATCGCAGTCAAACAGCGCGGTGTTGATCATCTGTCCCTTGGCGATGGGCAGCAGCAGATTGCCCAGGCCCTGGTTGGAGAGCGCCCTCTTCAGCCGCCGGAGCGCGTTGTAATACACGCACATGTTGGCGTTGCTGTATTCGCGCTCCTCCCAGAGCGTGCTGAATATCTCCTCGTTGCTGATGCCCTTGCCGCGGCGCGTCGCGACCAGCGCGAGGATCTCCTTGGCCTTTCCCACCAGCTGAATGGGTTTCCCGTCCTTCAACACGGCGAAATGGCCGAACATCTGAATATACAGCGGCTTCTGCTGCCTCTGCCCGAGCAGACGGATGCGCTCCATCGCCATCTCGATGGTCTCCCGGTCATAGGGCTTGATGATGTAGTAATCCCCGCCGATCTCGTTGAACTCGCGCAGATATTCATCATAAGCGGAAATAAAGACGATCAGCACGTCGGGCCGCAGGGTGCGCAGCTGCTTGGCCAGCTCAACGCCGTTGGTGATCGGCATGGCGATGTCCAGGAACGCAAGCTCAATCGGCTTCTCGCGCGCGTAGCGCATGGCCTCCTCCGCGCTCTGGAACTGCCCGACAATCCGAAGCTCGGGAATCCCTTCGCTCAGCCTGATAAAACGCCTGATCATAATCGGCTCGTCGTCAACGATAATGGCTCTCATACCTTGCTGCCTCCTTTGGGAATCGTAATGGTCACTTTTGTGCCGACACCGATCTCGCTGCGGATATCGACGCGGGCGCCCATGGCCTTATCCAGCCGGAAAATGAGGTTCTTCAGGCCCGTGGAATCCCGGCTTCCGTCGGCTATGCCCGCCTTCAGCGCGTCGACGTCAAACCCCACGCCGTCATCCTCCACCTCGACGACCCAGGCCGCCTGCGTCTCATGGCTGCGCACCGTGACGGTGCCGCCCAAGGTGCCGCGCTCGTAGACGCCGTGCTGAATCGCGTTTTCCACCAGCGGCTGCACGCTGAGCGGCATGATCGTAAAGTCGCTCGTCGCGATCTCATAGACCACCTTCAGCTTTTCGCCAAAGCGCATCTTCTCGATGTTGACATAGGCGCGGATGTTGCTCAGCTCCTGCGTGAAGGGAATCGGGTTGTCGTTCGCCATGGCCCGGATGCATCCCCGCAGATGCGTGGTGAAATCGCCGATCAGCTCCGAGGCGTACTCCGGATCTTCCAGCACGACTTCCTGAATGGACCCCAGCACGTTGTAGAGGAAATGGGGCTGCATCTGGCTGGTGAAGTTCTTGATCCGGCTCATCTGCAGTTCGAACTCGAGCTCACGGAATTCCTTTTCCTGCTTCTGCTGCTCCGTCAGGTCATAGACGACGCAGAACGACAGGATATCCCCTGTGGGGTTGTCTCTGTACAGGTAGAAAACCTCGCGGCAGACCGCGATCTGTCCGTTCATTGCGCGGCAGGAAAAGAGCACGGAGGCGCGTTTGTTGCCTTTCTCGAACCACCACTTCAGATAGTCCACGCCGCTGATGGCGCGGAAGCGCTCGCCGCCGGAGACGATCATGTTCTCGCCCCACCAGCTCATAAACTCGCTGTAGCGCAGCGGCTTTTCAAACTCCGGCACAGGGATGGACAGCGCCTTGGCCGCCGCCCGGTAGTCGTAGGATGTTTCCATAATCAGCTCCTTTGTGAGATTGACCTCCAGGTAGGCCTCGGCGCCGTTGAGGATGGCCCGCATGTGGTTGCGCTCCTTCTGGAGCATGGATTCCTGTTCCTGGGCCACCGCCTTCTCGCGGCGCATCATGGCGTCGATGTTCCTCACGCCGAGGATCACGTGCCGCTTGCCGTCGTGCAGCTCCCGCGTCACGTCAATCTGCCGGTATTCCAGCCTGCCCGCGACCATCAGCCGGTACACAAAAAAATAGTGTCGCCCCGCTTCTTCGATCATGTTCTCCCGACTGAGCATTGAGAGCACATAGGCCTGATCATCCGGATGAATCGTCTTGGCGACGTTCTCCGCCAGTCGCTCAAAGAAATTGTCGCCGACGCGCCCCAGCTTCAGCTCGCTGTAGGAATCGCTCTGGAAATAGCATTGATAGTCAAAGGTATCCGCGTCGATATAATAGACGCTTTCATAGCTTTCGGAAAGCACGCTGGCAATGGTCTCATAGGGCAGCGTCTCCTGCTCGCCGCGCTCGAGGTCGTCGATTCTCCGGCTTGTCTCCTCCGCGCGCCTGTGCGTCCGGTAGGCCGATTCCGCAAAGTAATAGCAGAGCAGATAGAATATCAGCATCGCGCAGATGTTCAGCAGATCAAAGTGAAAAAACCGGATACTTCCCGCCCCGGGCGCCGGCAGCAGACCGCTCGCGATCGTCTCAAGCATCCACAGAATCAGGACCGGCAGCAGCATGACCTTCACGCCGGACATCTGCCGGACGCGCAGGTTGCGGATAAGCCCATAGACGGCGAGCGCGCAGACCAACGCCAGCAGCGCGCAGTGCGCGCACGTCATGTCGCAGAAGCGCACCGCGCCGCTCAGACCCAGCGCGGCCGCCGCCGCGAAGAAGGCGAGATTGACCCCGATGCCCAGCGCCAGGAGCCTGCGCTGCCTCACGCCCTGCTCATGCTCCCTGAAATAGAGCAGGAAGAAGGGCGGCAGGAGGTATCCGGCGAAGTACTCGAAGGGGATCCAGCCGAACTGATTGTCGGAAAACACCAGGTAGTGCCCGCCGTCTCCGAGCAGCAGCACGGCAAAGCACAGGAGGATGGCGTCAAAATACAATCCGCCCTTCAGAAACGCCCTGTTGTTTCCCAGCATCAGAAAGACCGGAATGCACACGGCGTTTGCGAGCAGAATCATCGCCAGGAACAGGCCCGGCGTTTCATTGACGAGATAATAGCGCGTGCTCTGCGAATGCGGGCAGAGCTCCAGCCTGTCAAGCCTCATGTGCGCGTTGGCGTCGGAGGCTTCAAGGCGGATTTCAAGCGGCTGATCGAAGGCACGGGACGGGAGAAACGCCGACACGTAGGCCCTGCCAATCATGCGGCCGCTGTCGGCGCGGTCCGCGCCGTACGAAAACAGCGCCTCATCGCCGGAGGTTACGGTGACGACGCAGCCCGTGGCCTCGAACATCAGATTCCACAGCTCGTCCTTCTCCGAGGCCGGCAGCTCAACCCGATACAGCCGCGCGCGCTCTGTCTCTTCCAGCAAAACGACCCGATCCGTGATGTCCAATGTGTCCACGGCCAGTAAAAAGTTCAGCCCCAGGGCCATGGCCGGCAACAGCAGCAAAAGGGCCGATAAAACAGCGATGCTCCGTCTTTTTTTGTTGTTTTCCAATCCCGCTTCCCCCATCATGCCCCTCTTCGCCGCACGCGCCCGCTTCCCCATTTACTGAATCGCGGCGATCTGCCGGGGCCGGTTATACGGCTCGAAAAAAGCGCGCCCTGTCCCCCGCGCTTTTTGGGCCGGTTTCGGTCCATTATATCAGATGTATCAAAGCGGCACCGGCCGGCAACGTCGTCGCCGGTCTGCGATGCCAGTATGCGCAACAGGATTATTATAACATGGATATACTAACGCCTTGCTAACGCGTTGACCGCCGTCCGGCGGCAGGATTTCGCCGCGTGAAGACAAAAACGGGGGAGGTCGAACGACCTCCCCTGATTCCTTCGGACTTTCTCAACACGCCGGGCCGCCGCAGCCTGCGCGGCGGGTTCCCGGAAGCCGGCGCCTCACTCTTCGGTGGCGGGAGCCGGCGCGGCCTCTTCGGCAGCGGGTACCTCTTCGGCGGCAGGCGCCTCTTCAGCGGCAGGCGCCTCCACGGCAGCCTCCGCCTCGGCGGGGGCTTCGGGCGCGGGCGTTTCCTCGGGCAGGGCGAACTCGTCCGCCTCAACGGCCTGAAGCGCATCGTCGGCGAGCGCTTCGCGAATCGACAGGCTGATGCGCTTGGCCTCGGTGTCCACGCTCAGGATCTTCACGCGAATCACGTCGCCCACGTTCACGGCGTCCTCAACCTTCTCGATGCGGGTGGGCGCGCACTGGGAGATGTGCACCATGCCGTCCAGGCCAGGCTCGAGCTCAACGAACGCGCCGTAGGGCAGGATGCGGACGACCTTGCCGGTCACGATGGTGCCGGGGATGTACTTCTCGCCGGCGATGTCCCACAGCTTGGGCTGGGTGGCCTTGTAGCTCAGGGAGATGCGGTCGCGCTCCCTGTCCAGCTTGATGATCTTCACGTCGATCTCCTGGCCGACGGAAACCACCTCGGAGGGCTGGCCGACGCGCTTCCACGCCAGATCGGACACATGCACCAAGCCGTCCACGCCGCCGATGTCGACGAACGCGCCAAAGCTGGTCAGGCGGCGGACGATGCCCTTCACGACTTCGCCCTCCACGAGCTTGTCCCACGCCTCGGCCTTCCTGGCGGCTTCCTCAGCCTGCAGCACGGCCTTGCGGGACGCGACAACGCGCTTCTTGCTCTTGTCGATCTCGATGATCTTCAGATCCATTTCCTGGCCGACGAACTCATCGATCTTCTCGACGTAGCGCAGGGACAGCAGAGAAGCCGGGATGAACGCACGAATGCCCATAACATCGGCAATCAGGCCGCCCTTTACGGATTCTTTGCCGACGCCCTTGACGACCTCTCCGGCCTCGTACGCCGCAACGATGGCATCCCACACCTTGCGGTTGACAATGTTGCGCTGGCTCAGCAGCACATTGCCTTCGCCATCGTTGACCTTGACGACTTCGACCTCGATCTCGTCATCAATTTTGACATCGGGGGTGGACAGGTCGGACTTCTTGACCAGGCCGTCCGCCTTGTAGCCCACGTTGACGCAGACTTCGTCATCGGTGATCTGCACGACCTTGCCGGTGACAGTCTGCCCCGGACGGAGCTGAACCAGCGTCTTTTCATATTCCGCCGCGAAATCGGGCTCGGCCGTGGTTTCCTGAAGTTTTTCCTGTTCCTGATTCTTGATGTCGCTCATTCGTGCAACAACCTCCTTAAATGTACCATCCGGCGTGGAAGCGCCGGCTGTAATACCGATGTGATCCGACGGCGCGACGACGATATTTTTTGTCTCGTCCGCCGTCTCTGCCAGATAAGTCCGGGGGCAGATCGCCCGGCACAGCTCATACAGCCTTTGCGTATTCGAGCTGTTTTTCCCGCCAATGACCAGCATCACGTCCGCCTTCGCGGCAATTTCAGCCGCCTCTTTCTGGCGGACGGGCGTGGTCTGGCATATGGTATTCCGTATGTCCAGCTCAAGGCCCCGGCCCCGCAGGATGCCGCACAGGTGATCGAACCGCTCCTGCGTGAGCGTGGTCTGCGCGACGACCAGCGCGCGGCCTTCGATGCGCAGCGCCTCCGCGTCCGCGTCGGTCTCCACCGCAAAGCCCCGGCCCCGCGACCAGCCCAGAATGCCCTGCACCTCCGGATGCGCCCTGTCGCCGACGACGATCACCGCCAGCCCGGCGCGCGCGGCCCGGTCGGCCAGCTCATGAATGCGCCTGACGAACGGACACGCCGCGTTCACGACGGCGACGCCCTTCGCCTGAAGTCGCTCGATCGTCTCACGCCCCACGCCGTGCGCCCTGATCAGCGCCGTCGCGCCGGGCGGCACCTCGTCGGGCGAATGGGCCACCTTCACGCCCCGCGCCTCCAGCGACGCGACAACCTGGGGATTGTGGATCAGCGGACCCAGCGTGTAGATGTCCCGGCCTTCGGCGAGCAGCCGCTCCGCTTCCGCCACAGCGCGGCGGACACCGAAGCAAAAACCCGCGTGCGATGCGATCGTCAGCTCCATTTTGGGCATAGGCCTTCCTACGACAGTTTCTGTATTAGGTTATATTTTTCTACGCATCCGTCCAAATTCCTGCTAAAAATTCAAATTAACGAATTTTTAACATATGTGCCGCGCGGTCCAGCCGCTCTCAGCGTCTCTCACGCGGCCGCCGCGCATACACTGGATGTGCGCCTCAGACGCGCGGCGCCCACCTGGGCAAGCCGGCGTCCCCGCGCATCGGCGGCTTTCCCTCAGAGGTTTTAACAGCGATGTAAAACACCGGACGATTTGACATGCTATAATAACCAATAGTGATTATCTTCTGCGTGCAGGAGGACCATCCATGAAAAAAATCATCCTGACAGGCGGCGGCACGGCCGGCCATGTCACGCCGAATCTGGCGCTCATCCCGACGCTGCGCGCGGAGGGCTGGGAAATCCACTACATCGGCACGGAGAACGGCATTGAGCGCCGCCTCATCGAGTCGGTCGACGGCGTAACCTATCACATCGTCAAAAGCGGCAAGCTGCGCCGCTACTTTGATCCCAAAAATTTCACCGACCCCTTCCGCGTCGTTCAGGGCGCCTTCCAGGCCGCCGCCCTGGTGCGCCAGATCAAACCGGACATCGTGTTCTCCAAGGGCGGTTTCGTCTCCGTGCCCGTCGTATACGGCGCGCGCCTGGCCGGCGTTCCGGTGCTCCTGCATGAATCGGACATGTCGCCCGGCCTGGCCAACAAGATCACCGCGCCCTTCGCCAAGGCGCTGTGCTGCACCTTCCCCGAGGCCGCCGCGGCTGCCGGCAAGAAGGGCCGCGTCACCGGCACCCCGCTCCGCGCGTCGCTGTTCGACGGCAGCCGCGAGGCCGGCGTCAGGCTGTTCGGCCTCACGGACTCGCGCCCGGTGCTGATGGTCATCGGCGGTTCAAGCGGCGCGCAGGCGATCAACAAGGCGCTGCGCGGCGCGCTCGGCCCGCTGACGGAGTGTTTTCAGGTGCTCCACCTGTGCGGCAAGGGCAACCTCGATCCCGAGATGGAGGGAACCCGGCGCTATCACCAGTATGAGTACCTGGACGACGAGCTGCGCCACGCCTACGCCTGCGCCGACGTGCTCATATCCCGCGCCGGCTCCAACACGCTGTGCGAGATCCTCGCGCTGCACAAGCCCGCGCTGCTCATCCCCTATCCCCGGGAGGCCAGCCGCGGCGACCAGATTCTCAACGCCCGCTCCTTCGAGCAGCGCGGCCTGGCCCGCGTGCTCATGCAGGAGGACATGACGCCCGATACGCTGCTCGACGCCGTCGTCGCCACCTACCGGGAGCGCGGCCAGCTCATCGACGCCATGGAGCGCGAGCGCTCCGCCGACGGCGTGGCCAACGTGATCCATCTGATCCACCAGTACGCCCGGACAAACTGACGTTCCCTCCAACGAGGGGTTACAACGGACTATACAGAAAAGGAGATGTTTACATGCCCACGCCGACCGATATCGCCCGTATGCTCGACCATTCCCTTCTTCAGCCCTGGCTGACTGAGGAGGACATCCGCAAGGGCTGCGAAATCGCCGTGAAGTACAACACCGCCGCCGTCTGCGCCCGGCCCGGCGATATGAAGCTGGTCGTCGAGCTGCTCAGGGGCACGGACGTCATGCCCTGCACCGTCATCGGCTTCCCGCACGGCGCGCACCTCACCGCCGTGAAGGTCTACGAGGCGGAGCAGGCCATGCTGGACGGCTGCAGGGAGCTCGACATGGTCATCAACATCGGCCGCATGAAGGCCGGCGACTATGACTTCGTCGAGGCGGACATCCGCGCCGTGGCCGAAGCCGCGCACCGCGGCGGCGCGATTCTCAAGGTCATCATCGAGACCTGCTACCTGACCGCCGAGGAAAAGGTCAGGGCCTGCCGGCTGTCCGAAGCCGCGGGCGCGGACTACGTGAAGACCTCCACCGGCTACGGCACGCACGGCGCGACGCCCGAGGACGTGGCCCTGATGCGCGCCGCCGTTTCCGACAGGGTGAAGGTCAAGGCTGCCGGCGGCATGCGCACGCTGGACGCCATTCTCGCCGTGCGCGAGGCCGGCGCGGACCGCTGCGGCGTGAGCGCCACGGAGGCCATCATGAAGGAAGCCTTCGAGCGGCTGTAGAGTGTGTTTCTAAATCCAAGAGGATGCAGTTTCGAGCGGATCGAGCTGCAGTTCAAGGCAGAAAACCGCAGGTTACCTGGAGGGTAATCAAGGTTTTCTAACGCAGAAATGCTGCTTGAGACGCCGAAAATGCGCCTCGGGGATTTTAGAAACACACTCTAATCGCAAACAAAATCATGACCACCTGTTTGACCGGGTGGTCATGGTTTTTTTATCGGCCGGCCCGCTGCCGCGCGATTTCGTAGAGGCAGATGGACGCCGCGCAGCCCGCGTTGAGCGAGGAGGCCGCGCCGTGGATGGGAATGAGCGCCAGCTCGTCGCAGGCCTCCTTCCACGCCTTCGACAGGCCGAAGGTTTCGTTGCCGATGAGCAGCAGCGTGGGACCGGTCAGGTCGGTCTGGTCGATGAGCCCTGTGCCGTGGGCGCTGGTGCCCACGATCCGGGGCCGGACGGGCAGCGCGTCAACCCAATCCATCGCCGCCTCCACCGACTCGAGGGCCGCGAAGGGCAGGGCAAACACCGTGCCGATGCTGGCCCGCACGCACTGCGGATCGTAAAAGTCCGCGCCATGCCCGGTGGTGATGAGTCCCGCCGCGCCGAAGGCGTCCGCCGAGCGGATGACCGTGCCCAGGTTGCCGGGGTTCTGGGGCCTGTCAAACAGCACCCAGAAGGGGGAGCCCTCCGCCCGGCTCATGCGCTCCAGGCCGTCCCGCCGCTGCTTCACCAGGGCGATCAGCTCGCAGCGCTCCTCCCGCTCGCTCAGCTCGTCCATCAGCGCCGGGGCGATCTGATACTCCACATCCGCCCGGGCCCTGCTTCGCATGTCGTTGGCCCAGCCGCTGAGGCGGGTGTCCGCGGCGTAGCCCAGCGCCTCAAACGACCAGCCGAAGCGGATGGCCTGCTCGATGGGATGCACGCCCTCGACGAAAAACACCCCCTGCCTTGTGCGCTTCTCCCGGTTGCGCTTCACGGTCTCAAAGCGCTGGAACGCCGCGTTGCGCGCGGTCATTTTCTGTATGGATGGCATCTCATGTCCTCCCCGCGCGGCCTCAGCCGTTGATGAAATCCGCCAGCCGCGTCTGCGCCGCTCTCAGATCCGGCACCAGCACGGCCATGCCCGCTATCATCCTGCTCTGATACTCGCCCTCGCAGGGCAGCGAGAGTTGACGGAAGAGCGCGTCCTTCATGTTGTACATCACCGGAATCAGCGAGACGATGTCGCTCAGCGTCATGTTGGTCGACAGCTTGTCCATGGTGAGCGCGGCCAGCCGGGCCAGCTCCGCCAGCGACATCTCCTGCAGCCGGTCAAAAATCTTCTCCAGCACCTCGCGCTGGCGCTCCGTGCGCTTGAAGTCGGAATCGATCCTCCGGTAGCGCGCGTAGGCCTGCACCTGCTTGCCGTTCATGTGCTGCTCGCCCAGCTTCGCGATGAAGTCGCTGTTCGCGGTCAGGTGAAACTGATAGTTGTAGCCGTCGATGACCCCGTTGATTGCCCGGCGCTGCGCCTCGGTGCTCACCGTCAGCGTCAGTCCGCCGATCGCGTCCACCAGCTCGGTCAGCAGCGTCATGTCCACCGCCACATACTCGTCGACCTGCAGGCCGAAATTCTCCAGAATGGTCTGCCTGAGCAGGTCAAATTCGCCGAACACCCAGGCGGTGTTGATGCGGTTGTTGCCAAAGCCCGGAATGGAGACATACATGTCCCGCAGCAGCGAGGTGAGCCGGATCTCATTCGCGTTGCCGTCGATCGTCAGGATCACCATGGTGTCCGAGCGCGATTTCGTCTCGCCCGGGCGCGCGTCCAGGCCCACCAGCAAAATGTTGCGGATGCCGTCCACCGTGTCGATGATCTCGCCCGTGCCGATCAGATAGTCGCGCACCTCGGCGTCGAGCTGGGCAATCATCGCCTCGTCGAGCATGTCGTCGTAGTCGTAACGGTATTCGTCGTTCTCCGGCATTCCCGGCACCGCCGAGGCCTCCGGATCGATCGTCGGCTCCGGCGTCGGCGCGGCGGTCGCATACTGCGCCGGCGCATACGAGACCATGGGATTGGCCGGCGCGCCCTCCGCGAGCGCCGTCAGGGGCAGGAGCAGAGCGATGAGTGCCAGCAGCATACGCTTCATTTGTATCACCTCGACAGATATGAAACACCGGGCTGCGCGCAGGCCGGCGGCGAGCCGCCCGACGCGCCATTCCCTCTTCCCTATCGACGTGCGCCCGTTCCGATTTGTTGCCCGCCGTCAGACGGCATTTCTTCCCATCGTCAGCCCGTATTCCGCCACGCACAGCGCCGCGCAGTCGCCGATCCTCTCGCCCAGCGCCGCGGGGACGACGCGAACGGCCCCAAGCGACGCGCTCAGGCACTCGCGCGCCATCACGCGCTCCATGGCCGGGCGAAGCAGCGCCTCGCACCGCGCGAACACCGACCCGATGACGATCACCTCGGGATTGACGATGTCCACCAGCACGGACAGGCCCTCGCCCAGCTTCTCGCCGCACAGCTCGAACACCGCGCGCGCCGTCCCGTCGCCCGCCCGCGCCGCCGCCGCGACCGCCTTTGTCGTCACGTCGTCCCACGCGCCGCGGAAGTAGGCGGGCGCCGCGCCGTTCTGCACGGCCCGCCGGCCCAGCGTCACAGCCAGCTGCGCGATGCCGCCCCCGGAACAGAAGCCCTCGAACGAGCCTTCCTTGCCGTAGCCCGCCGGGCCGAAGGGGGCCAGGCGAATGTGTCCCAGCTCGCCGGCGTTGCCGTTCGCGCCGCGGATGAGCCGGCCGTCGAGAATCAGCCCCGCGCCCAGCCCGGTGCCAAAGGTAAGAAACGCCATGTTCCGGCTGCCAGAGCCCGCTCCCCAGCGCCATTCGGCCAGCGCGCAGGCGTTGGCGTCGTTCTCGAGGAAGCAGGGGACGCCGAACCGTTCGCCGGCCAGCGCCGTCACAGGCACGCGATCCCAGCCCGGCAGGTTGGGCGGCGAGAGCACGAGCCCCCTGTCCGCGTCCAGCGGCCCGCCGCAGCTGAAGCCGCAGGCGTCGGGCCGCTCGCCGAAATCCTCCGCCAGATCGAACAGCTGCCCGAGCGCGTCCTGCCAGCGTCCGGGCGTGGGAATCTCCCGCCGCAGGGCGACGTTCACGCCATCCCGCGCCGTCTCGCCCAGCGACACGGCGCACTTCGTACCGCCAATATCAAAGCCAATGAGCTTCATGCCGTCTTCTCCCCATTCTTTTTCCCCTGTTGTTTCCTGCGGCTTTCCTGACGCTGCCTGAGCCGCTTCCTGCGCTCCAGCCGCCTGCGCCGCCGATCGGTCAGCCGCCACACGACCAGAATCGCCGCCAGCGCCAGCACGGTCAGGCCGATCATCCGCCTGTAGGTGCGCTGCGCCTCATTCATGCGCAGCGACGCCCCGTCCGGTGCCTCAAAGCCGGTCTCCTCCGCCGGGCCGTCCGCGGGCATGGCGGACGGCAGGCTGATCGACGCTTCGGCCAGCACCGTGCCGTCCCGCAGCACCGCCTGCAGGCTCAGGTCGTCCCCGTCGTCCGGCCGGGCCGCCCACAGCACATGCGTGGGGCTCCCTGCGGGCACGAAGGACACGGGCCGCTCCACGCCCCGCGCCGCGTCGCACAGGGTCACGTCGCGCAGCGTCGCCTGGCCCGGATTGTACAGCGTCGCGACGACCTGCCCGTCCCCGTCGAGCGCAATCGTCAGGACAGCGGACCGCGGCTCATCCGGCGGCGCGGCCTGCGCCTGCGAAAGCAGCTCGTTCGAGCGCAGCAGAACATCCTTGCCGGCCGAGCTGACCGCTGTCACGGTGCATTGAAACCGGCCCGGCCGCGCGGCGCGGCTGAACGCGGCCGACTCGCCCGGATCCAGCCGCTCGACGGCCGGGCCCATATCGCCCAGCGTGTCGTCGACGGCCTTGACGTCGTACAGCGGGGCGCTGCCCTGGTTGGACACCGTGAGCGTCACCGCCTGCTCCCCGCCCGCCTCGAACGCCAGCACGGCCGAAAGCGCCACGTTTTCCAGCGAAACGGTCCCGGCCGCGGCGGACGCGGTATGCTCCCCGCCGTCCAGCGTATAGCGGACCTGCGGCGCGCTCACGCAGTCCGCCGTCACCCGCACGCGCGCCACGACCGTCCGGCTCGCGCCGGCCGCAAGGAGATCGACATGGCCCACCTCGCCGAGCAGCGAATCGGATATGACGATGCCGCTCGCCGGCTGCCGCGACACGTTCCGCACGGTGTAGGAGAGGGTGATCTGGTCGCCGTAGGCGGCGTAGCGGCTGGAAAAATCGCGCGTGATGATCAGCGCGGGCGCGTCCTGCGCGGCGTCGGCATACGCCAAAAGGCCCGTGAGCAGCAGGCTCAGGGCCGTCAGCAGAAGCGTTGCAGCGCGCCGCACAGACGTTTTCCTCCTTCATCGGGATCCCGCAGTTTCCGTGTGAACAGCCGGCCCGCGCCGCCGAAGCGGCGCGCTCACTCCGCGTTGCGGATCGCGGCGAGCGAGGACAGGCGCATCGCGCGGTAGGCGGGATAGAGGCCGGACAAGATCGACACGCCGATCACAAAGGCCCACGTCCCCCACGCCAGCTGCGGGGAGATGATCGAGGTGGAGCCCGTGGCCGTGTCGAACAGCTCGCTGCTGGACATGATGCTCGCCACCATGTTCTGCAGCCACTCGACGTTGTTCAGCGCATAGCTCAGCGCGCCGCTCAGCAGCAGCCCCGCCCCGCCGCCGAACAGCCCGATGTAGGCTGCCTCCGTGAGGAACAGCAGCCGGATGTTGCCCAGCCGGCAGCCCAGCACCTTCATCACGCCGATCTCCCGCGTGCGCTCGTAGATGGACATCATCATCGTATTGGCGATGGACAGCGCCGCCACCAGCATGGATATCGCGCCGATGAAGCCCAGAAAGCTCTGCATCGTGGCGATCTGCCGCCGCATCACCGCCACGGTTTCCAGCGGGCTCGAGTACTGCAGGCCGTAATCGTTCAGCGACTTGATGACGTCCTCCACGTCGTCCACCGTGTTCGTCAGCACGTAGACCGTGTCGTAGCTGCCCATCTCGAAGCCCATTTCCCTGCACCAGTCCCGGTTCTCCCGGTAGAATTTTTTCAGCCAGTTCAGGTTGACAATGGCGTAATAGGAAAAGCGCCAGTCGTTGACGTCGGCCTCGAGGATGCCGGTCAGCCGGGCGCGGTAGTCCATCTCGTACACCTCGGGCTGGTAGTTGTTCGTCAGGTAATTCGTGTAGTCCTCCCAGCGCACCGTCAGGCCGTAGCGGCTGTTATACCAGTCGATGGGCGGCAGCGGCAGCGGCTCGCCCGCCATGAGCAGCGAGTAGTAGTCCACCCACTGGTAATCCTTCTTCGGATCCACAAAATCCAGCAGCGCGATCTCCGACATGATGAATTCCATCTGGTCGACGCGCCCCGAAAAGTAGTGTCCGCTCTTGAGCGGCTGTATGCGGGCGAAATCCTCCGGCAGCACGGCCAGCAGCGTGGTGGAATTCTGATATTTCCCGGTGTCGATGATGAACTGCGCGCCCAGCATCACGTTGACCAGCGGCGTCACGGCGTTCACGCCCGCCATGCGGCGGATGTCGGCGACCACCGCGTCGTTGATCTTGGTCACGCGGCGGCCCGTGTCGACGTTCAGGCCGTAGCTGTAATAGGGATACACCTCGATCAGCTTGAGATTGGTGGTGGCTTCCAGCGTCTCCATCTGCGCCTTTTCCGCGCCTGCACCCAGCGACAGCGTGACCACAATGGCCGCCGTACCGATGACCACGCCCAGCATGGTCAGTATGGTGCGCAGCTTCCGGCGGAACAGATTCTGCAGGCTCTGCCGGAGAATGTCACTCAATCTCATCTTCCTCGTCCTCCAGCGCCTTGCGCCGGCGCGCGCGCACGCTGACGCCGATGTAGACCACGATCAGCAGATACAGGCCCGCGGCCGCCGCGTAAATCCACCAGGGCATCAGCTCGAGGATATAGCCGAGGTCCGTCTCTTTCTCGTTCTCCGCGCCGATCTGGGAATAATCCTCATAGCCCGGCGTGCTCCATATGTCCGACGTCTCCTCGGCCATCGCGGTGAAGGACACATCGCGCGTGTCGCTGAAGCGCTCGCCCACGGCGTCCTCCCAGGTGACGAGCAGCGAGGCGGCGTAATCGCCGGCCCTCGTGGGCGTCAGGCTCAGCTCGGCCCGGCGCGATGTGCCGCCCTCCATGTTGCCAAGATAGGCCGTCGAGGGCAGAATGAGGCCCTCGTCCCCGGACTGTGCGGCCACGGTGACGTTGTACAGCATGGTGCGGCCCTCGTTGACCACCTGCAGCGTCACATCCACGCTGTCGCCCGCATAGAGCGAAGAGGCGTCCATCACGGGCTCGCCGATGTTCAGCCGCATGCGCTGGGCCACGTTGATCACCATCTGCTGCATGGCGGACTGCGCCGAGACGGCCGCGTCCTCATACTCCACCGTGATGTCCACCTTGAGCGGCCGGTCGGGCACCTCCAGGCTGGCGCGCACCGGATAGCGCAGCTCATACAGCCCCTCCGCGTCGATGCGGTCGATGTACAGCGTGTTCGAGCCGGACTGCGGCACCAGCGCGTCCTCCTCAGAACCGATGGTCACGCGCATGTTCTGCACGAACTGGCGCGCGCTGGTGTTGCGCAGCATGAACACCAGGTCGAACGTGTCGCCCGCCTGCACCTCCCTGGGATCGGTGGCGATGGATTCCACGATGACGCGCGCCTGGGGCGCCGTCGTGGGCGAGGAATAGCCGCCTCCGCCGCCACCGCCGCCGTAGTAGCCGGAGCTGGCGCCGGTGATGTTCACCAGCGCGGTCAGCTCGACGGACTGCAGCTCGCCGGTCAGGGTGTCGATATAGTTGACGGTAAACGGCACGGCGGCCGTGCCGTTGGACAGGCCCTTTTTCACCGTCAGGCCGGAGAACACCGCGTAGCCGCGGTTCTCGCCGTTTTCGATGACCACCCGGCTCACGCCCTGTTCGGACAGCATGAAGGGAAAGGACGAATCGGCGGCCGTCTCGTCGGGGATTTCCACCTCCAGCCACTCGATGTAATTCACGATCTCCTGGCTGAAGTCCTCTGAGCCGGGCTCGAGCACATTGCCCTCGTCGTCGCGGTTGCTGTACACCCGCAGCGACGAATCCGCGTAAGAGACGGGAATGGCCATCGTCACCCCGCTCTGGCCCACCTTCAGCGTCTGAACGGTCATCTGCCCCACCATGACGCTGCCCTCGCCGCTCAGCTCGGGGCCGGGCTCCTCGGTCGCGGGCGGCCCGTCCGTGGCGCCGGGCTCCTCCGTCGGCCCGGGCGTTTCCGTCACGACGGGCGCCGCGCCGATGCTGAAGGTGACGATGAATTCGATATCCTCCGTGTTCACCAGGCCGTTGTTCGGCTGATAGACGAAGACAAGCTGATGCTGGCCCACCGGCGCCTCGGCGGGAATATCCAGCCGGAAAATGGCGTAGCCCGTGTTAAACACCGTGCCCGGCGCCATGTTCCAGTCGTTGTCCTGCGGCGCATACGCCACCATGATGCGCGTCGCGCCGGCCGCCATGTCGAACAGCGCCGTCAGCGCCGCGTCCGCCTCCTTCAGCGTCCATTCAAGGTCGTAGGGCAGGCTGATCACGGTCTGATCGAAGTAGCCCGGCGCTTCCGCCGCGTCCGGGGTCCAGCCGGACACGCTGCCCGGCGCGTTGCTGCGGATGATCACGCCCGCCTCCGTCTCGAAGGCAATGGGCAGCGCAACGAGCAGTTGCCCGCCCTGCACGGCGTTCCCGGCGTCGACAATGGCCTCGGACGCGGTGAACACCGCGCGCGGATAATCCGGGCGCGGCGTCGCCGTCTCCGCTTCGGGCGTCGCCGTTTCCGGCTCGGGCGTTGCCGTCTCCGCTTCGGGCGTCGCCGTCTCAGGCTCGGGCGTCGCCGTTTCCGGCTCGGGCGTCGCCGTCTCTGCTTCGGGCGTTGCCGTCTCCGCTTCGGGCGTTGCCGTCTCCGCTTCGGGCGTCGCCGTCTCCGCTTCGGGCGTCGCTGTCTCCGCTTCGGGCGTCGCCGTCTCAGGCTCGGGTGTCGCCGTTTCCGCTTCGGGCGTTGCCGTCTCCGCTTCGGGCGTTGCCGTCTCAGGTTCGGGTGTTGCCGTCTCAGGCTCAGGCGTCGCCGTCTCAGGTACAGGCGTCGGCGTCTCAGGTTCGGGTGTTGCCGTCTCAGGCTCGGGCGTCGCTGTCTCAGGCTCAGGCGTTGCCGTCTCCGGCTCAGGCGTCGGCGTCTCAGGCTCGGGCGTCGGCGTCTCAGGTACGGGCGTCGGCGTCTCAGGCACGGGCGTCGGCGTC